>Ga0351896_1096_pt1 | contig 27180 bp, 24 predicted proteins | sample BONcelHT113001C3_FD_205821 | JGI IMG/M metagenome (GOLD analysis project Ga0351896, IMG submission 205821) | Enriched cells from coal bed in the Powder River Basin, Montana, United States - BONCAT cells T11 rep1 HSBNCT.T11.300.1.C3 ...
GCAATTCGCCTTGGGCCTTGATCCCCTTGGGCCAATGGATGGCCGTGCCCACCTTGGTCCCGCCGTGGTCGGAGGCGACCTGTTTGGTCCACGTGAAGGGCGTGTCGAACATCACCGCCCAGCCCGCGGCCATGTGCGGGTAGGTTTCGGGCCCGCCCCACTTGTCCAGGAACGTGAGCATGTCGGGCACCTTTTCCTGCACGCCATTGAAATAGGTCATTTCGCTGAACATGCCGTTGGCGCCACCCTCGGCGCTGGTGCCGTTGTCTCCGGCCACATAGAAGACCAGCGTGTTGTCACCCTGGCCAGTGTCCTTCACCGCCTTGAGCAGCCGTCCGACCTCGTGGTCGGTCATTTCGAGGAAGGCGGCAAACACTTCGAACTGGCGGGTGAACAGGCGTTTCTGGTCAGCCGACAGGGTGTCCCAATCAGGGATCGCCTCGGGCTTCGGTGCGAGCCTGGTGCCCTTCGGGACAATGCCGAGCTTGATCTGCCGTGCCAGGATCTGCTCGCGCAGCGTGTCCCAGCCCTGGTCGAACTTGCCCTTCCAGCGGTCGATCCACGCCTGCGGGACATGGTGCGGCGCATGCATCGCGCCCGGCGCGTAATAGACAAAGAAGGGGCGGTTCGGTGTCAGGGCCTTCTGGTACTTGACCCAGGCCACGGACTGATCGGTCATGTCGGTGAGGAAGTGATACTTCGGGTCGTCGGGCAATTCGACCTGGTGTACGCCGTCGTAGATGAACGGCGCCCATTGATTGGTTTCGCCGCCGAGGAAGCCGTAGAACTTGTCGAATCCCTGGTGCGTCGGCCAGCGGTCGAAAGGCCCGGAGACGCTGGCCTCCCAGGCCGCTGTCTCGTGCCACTTGCCGAAGGCAGCCGTGCTGTAGCCGTTGAGGCGCAGCATCTCGGCGAGCGGAGCGACCTCGTTGGGAATCTGGCCGGTGTTGCCGGGAAACGTCGTGCCTGTCTCGATGATGGCCCCCATGTTGTTGACATGGTGGTTGCGTCCGCTCTTGATGGCCGTACGGGTCGGCGAGCTGACGGCAGTGGTGTGGAAGTTGTTGTAGACTATTCCCTGCTTGGCCAGGCGGTCGAAAGTCGGAGTCGAGATCGGCCCGCCGTATGCGCTGGTGCCCGCGAAGCCGAGGTCGTCGATCAGCACGATGATCACGTTCGGGGCGCCGGCCGGCGCCTTGACCTCGAACCGCTCCGGAGCCGTGGCGTCCCGGACATCGAGAACGGTGCTGTTCGGGTACTTCGGCTCCGGGATGGGAAGCACCGTTCGATCAAGCTTCGCTTGCGTCCCTGCTGTCGCAGCGAAAGCCGATCCCAGACCTCCCAAGAGCATGATACCGGCAGATGCGCACGCTGTTATCTGTCGTTTTTTCATATTTTCCCTCCTCAGTTCCGCTACGTGGCATGTAATTCGCTGATCAGGTTCCTCTTACGTTTGGGGCTGAATGGACACATACCTTACTTTGGAAACATAAAAGTCACGGCAAAACGCAGTCCCCAGTCCGGACCTCCGGAAGGCTTTTCCGCGTACACGCGTCCTCCCAGCTGGAGCTGTAACGGCATGCCGCCTAACTTCAGCAATTGTCCAACCATAAGGTTGACCGGCACGGTCCATTGTTCATTTCTCCAATCATAGCTGGATTCGGTATTCAACCCGAATGTCATATACTTCTTCGTCGTATAGGAGAAGAACGGCTGGAGATAGGTGGAACTGATATAGCTAGGCCCCGAGCCGGCAAACGACCACACATGATTGGCCAGCATGCCATAGGTAAAGCCGTTCTCCTGTTTCAGCACGACAGCCGTTGGGCCGGCGCCCCACTTGTCTGCGCTGAGATCGTCGGTCCCGCTGGGATATAATAACGCCGGCCCCACGCCCCAGATCCAGCCGCCGCTCGTTGGTTGCTTGGGAGAAAAGAAGAAACTCTGCAGAATATCGCCGAGACCGGTCTTGTCATCACCACCTCGCACCGGTGATTCCGCATGGATGATCGGTACGATCGTGCGGGTAATAAGATTCCAGTCTTTACCGATAGAGAACGGGATGACCGGCTGGACATTCACCGTATAGCGCATCGCATCATCAGGGCCGATGCCGAAGTCCCAGTTGTTCTGGATCGGCACGCTGATAAGCGAAGCGATCGGGTTGTTGAGTTTTTTTGCCAGTTCTGCCTGCTGGTCTTGTGCTTCCGCAGCCCAAAGAGGCACTGATATCAGCAGTGCAGCAAAACCAGAAAGAAATATAATAATTCGTTTCCGTTTCATAGCTACTCCATTCGTTATTGCATCGTATGCTGTCTGCACGTTGCCGCTCCCCGACCAGTGTCATCCGAATTCGGCTTTCTCAATCACGCACCCTTGTCACTTCGTACGGCATTGAGCAGGTCCATTCCTTTTATCGAGGAGACCTCGAAAAAAGCCACACTCGGCATTTCTCGGGCAAGTTCGATCGCTCCAAGGATTTTGGCATAGTTTTCCGAGCGCAGGTGCCGCATGAAGGCTTCCCAGGACTGCCACTGCTCCAGGTAGACAATCATACCGTCACCCGGGTCTTCCTGGCAGACACGGCAGTCGAGGCAGGCATTTAGTGCCTGGACCGGCTCCTTGATGGAAGTAAGGATTTGCAGAATCTCGGCGCGCTTTTCGGGAAGTGGAGAAATTTGTACGATGGCAAGTATCCTCATACCGGTACAACTATCCGAATTTCGTGCCAAACAGGACTGTGCCGGCCAAAAGAAGCTATCCAGTTGAAATAAAAGGACTTAAACAGGAATGAAAAGCAGGGTGGCAGATTGGGATGGACGAGATATCGGCTTCAGGACGATATTTCGCCCTTTTCTTCACGGAGGGTGATCCCGAGTTTTTTCATCCGGGAATTGAGGGTAGAGGGTATCATGTTGAGGATTTGGGCAGCCCCAGCGTCTCCCTTGATACGGCCGCCGGTGTGCCTGAGGACATTGATGATATGCTGCGATTCGACCTCGTCGAGACTCCGGCACCAGGATATATCCCGGGAGAGATCTTTCGGCAGATTAACCTGGAGGACACCACCGTTGCTGACGATCACGGCATGTTCGATGATATTCCGCAGTTCACGGATATTCCCCGGCCAGGAATACTGCTGCAGGGCCGCCATGTCACGTTTTGCGATCTTGCTGACCTGTTTGCCCATTTTTTCGCAAAATTCGTGAACAAAGGCCCAGACCAGCAGCGGTATGTCATCAATCCGATCACGCAGTGGTGGAACGGTAATCGGAAAGACGTTCAGTCGATAGTAAAGATCTTGCCGGAAATTGCCCTTCTTGACCTCTTCCAAGATGTTCCGGTTTGTTGCGGCAATTACCCGGACCTGGACTTTGATGGTCTTTGGGCTACCCAGGCGCTCGAAGGTATGCTCCTGCAGCACCCGCAGCAGTTTCGCCTGCAGTTCAAGAGGCAGTTCGGCGATTTCGTCCAGGAAAATCGTCGAACCTTCAGCCAGCTCGAAGCGGCCGATCTGCCGGGTCAAGGCCCCGGTGTACGCACCTTTCTCGCGGCCGAACAGCTCGCTTTCCACCAGGGTTGCCGGCAGAGAAGCGCAGTTGACTTTTACCATCAGCTTGTCCCGGTACAGGCTCGAATCATGGATTGCCTGGGCAATCAGTTCCTTGCCGGTCCCGGTTTCCCCGCAGATGAGCACAGTCGTGTCGGTAGGTGCAACCTGTTCCACCTGCAGCATGACGTTCGAAAGCGCTTGACTCTGACCAACTATCTCTTCCCTGTGCCGGCTGGACCTGATCTCGGCCCTGAGAAAATCGGCCTCGACCTGCAATTTCTCTTTCAACTCCCGAATCTCTTCACAGGACCGTTGCAACTCCTGCTGGTATTCTTTGCGTTTCAAAGCATTGATGAAGATTTCACCGATCAGACACAGACGCGGAATGTATTGCTGCGGCCACAGTCGTTCACTAAAGAGATTGTTTAAAACTAACAGCTGGTAGACACCCTTTTCTGAAATCAAGGGGATAGTCAGGAATGATTTAACACCCATTGTCACATACGTCTCACGATCGATCGCCGCCTCCGGCGGAAGGTCCTCGATCGTAGAGAAAATAAGTACTTGTTTACACGTGAAAAGTTTCTCGTAGGCCCAAGGAAAGAGATTTTTCATATTTATATCATTTCCGATCCGCACCAAGCCTTCAGCATACCAGGCATGGGTGACTGTGACGCAGCTCCTGTCTTCGCTATTCGCCTGCAGTACTCCGCACCGGTCTACGCTGAAGAAATTCGCAATAATTTCCAAAGCCTGCTCGATCTGCCGGTCGATTGCGTCCGGCTCCACCTGGACGAACCGGGCCGAAAGATCGGCCAGCAGGGTTTCGAACCGCATTTTTTCTGAAAATTCCAAGCTTTTTCGCTTGCGCTCCAGAGACAGGGCAAAGACATCAGCCAGCGGCCTGAGCATTGTGAAAACCGCTTCCGGCCAGGCAATTTCCGAGCGGGTGCTTTCCAAGGATAAACAGCCAATCAGTTCTCCGTCAATTTCCAGGGGAAGCGAAATATGCGAACGCGTCCCCACGCCCCTGAAATATGCCCTCGCCTGTTCTGCCTCTGCGGGCACATCCGTCACCTGGGAAAAAGTGACGCACTCGCGGTGCTCAATTTTTTGCAGAACCCAAGGAGGAACAGTGATTTCACAACAACGTACCGCTGGGTTGTTCGCCGGAGTCTGGTAGCAATGCGTACACACCATGCGCTTTTCTGTGACCGAATATTGGGCCACAAAACCACGGTCCAGAGCGAGAAGTTCGACGATTCTTCCGAGGCTCTGCCGTATTTCCGAGTCCACCCGACCAAGCGACATGGTTAAGAATCCGGACACACATTCGCTGATCAGCCGCTGCAGTTCAGCCAACTTCTCACTGATCACGTCGTTTTCGGCTGTGCCCCCCCCTCGTGAGACGAGCCGATACGATGTCTCTTCCGACAGAATGCAGCTGTCATGTTGCTTCGATCCGAACCCTTTCATCGGCGAACCTTCGAGGAAGTCTTCCAGGGGAATCAACCTCGATTTCCTTTCCGAGCTACGTTCCTTTTTCGTGTGTTTTTATGACTATAACGTTTCTTTACAAATACACAAGCACGCTCCGCATGAATGTACGATATATCGTACACACCAAGACCGTCAGGCCGATGCACAGGGAAAACTTCAGCCGGTCACCATGCCGCGACTTTCACAGCCTGGACGAATTGGATAGCAATGAAGAGACGATATATCGTACTGGAGGCGATATATCGCCCCACACACGGAGCCTTCCGGCAAGCCCTTGTCACTCTCAACCCATATATTTCGAGTTATTGCGGCACGTTAGCACGTACTGTGAACCTGGCGAACTACTTGGCACAGATATGGGATATAAAGCAGAACAGAAAACACCTGCCCGCCTGGGTTGGGAGGTCAATGGTCAGAAACATGAAACCGCTCTTATTCGCAGCTTATTACTCCGGCAATTAAACATCACAACTTTGATGTAGGGGCACGGCGCGCCGTGCCCAGATTGGGCGAGGCACGCCTAGCCCCTACCATTGATATGTTTAATTGCCCCCGTAATAGTGTGCGGCCAAACAGTCATTACAAGAACAAGTAAAGGAGCACGCCATGAAGAAAAGCAGACCAATCTATTGCTCAAAGCTGCACTCGGCCTGGGTTGTCGCTGTGGCATTTGCAATTGCAGGACTTTCGGTTCCTGTCGCATTTGCGCAGGATCCGTATGTGTATCCGACACAGGGGCAGAGCAACAAAAAAATGGAGCAAGACAAATATTCCTGCTACCAGTGGGCCAAAGGTCAGACCGGCTTTGACCCGATGCAGGCGCCCACCGCGACTGCCCCGCCACCTTCCACGAAGGGAGGAGCACTCAGGGGGGCCGCCGGTGGTGCGGCACTGGGAGCAGCAGTTGGAGCTATTGCCGGTGACGCCGGAAAAGGCGCTGCCATTGGCGCCGCGTCAGGAGGGATCATCGGGGGAGCGCGCCGGGCGAAAAGCAATCAGGAGCAGCAGCAATACGCACAGCAGCAGGCTGCCGGGTATGAGCAGCAGCGCAATGGCTACAACAGGGCATGGGGAGCCTGCATGGAAGGACGCGGGTATACGGTAAAGTAGCTCCGTAAGAATTTATACACCCTTTCCCATCGGGAGGAAACTATCATGACCAGACGTACCACTATTCTCTTAACTTCACTTGTTCTTTTCGTCTCATTCCCCGTACCTTTCACCTCGGGAGCGGAAAGCTCCCGGACCTGCGCTTTGACGAAGGTTTTCGAGTGCACCGTGAAGAATGGCTGCAGGGAATCGTCTGTCCGGGAAGCGGAACTTCCGCAATTCATTCGGATCGACCTGCAGGACAAGACCATAAAATCTCTCGACAAGAATGTTGCCCGGGTGACTCCCTTCAAGTATGTGGACAGCGTGGACGACATGCTGGTCCTTCACGGGACTGAAATGCGGGGTTGGAGCATGGCCGTAGGGGAAAAATCCGGTGACCTTACCCTGAGCGCATCCGGAGATGGCGAAAGTTTTGTCGTGTTCGGATCGTGCATAAGCCCCTGAATTTCAGGTACGACACACACCGCACCATAACCAGAATCAACCAAGAAAGGAATCAACAACTATGAAAAAAATTGCCCTCTTCCTCATGCTGGTCTTTGCCCTGTCTATTTCCGTGCCGGCCATCGCCACGGAGCAGCCTACCGACAGCGACATGCAGATTCTGTTGGAAAAAATCAAGGCCGACAAAAAATTGCTGGTGGCGGCCAACATGAACCTCACTGACCCTGAAGCCAAAAAATTCTGGCCGGTCTACGATGCCTATCAGGCAGAGCTGAAGAAACTCAACAAAAGGGTCGCGGCACTGATAGATACCTATGCAGACGACTACAACAACAATTCGCTAACAGACGCGAAGGCCAAAAAGATGGTCAGCGAAATGATCTCCATTGCTGAGGCAGAAGCGGCGATGAAGAAGTCGTTCGTGCCGAAATTGTACAAGGCCGTTCCCGCCATCAAGGCGGCCCGTTATCTGCAGATAGAGAACAAGATCCGCGCCGCCCTGAACTACGAGCTCGCAGCAGCCGTACCACTGGTAAAATAGTTGATGGTACGCGGCGAAACAACATCACTTGGAGGAAACATGAAAACACCTGGTAAAGAAGTGCAAAGAGTTCCTGTCGTACTGATCACCCTGTTCTGCCTGCTCGGCGCAACCCTCGCGGGCTGCTCAAGCTCGCGTTCGGCTGCGAATGACATGAAGGCCGCCGTCGTTGAACCGGCTCCGGATGCCGGCTTCATTGAAAACCCTGAGCTACAGAGCAAACGCTATGATCTGCCGTTTCAGAAAGTCTGGATCAAAGTTGATTTTGACGCAAAAGCCTACCGGAACCTGGTCGTCGCTCCGGTCAACACCGACTACATCATGGAAATGGATTGGCTCCATAAAGCCGGTTCGGCCAACTGGGTCAGCGATGTGAAAAAGGATATCGAAAACCTGGCCGTCTACTTCCACGACGAGGTTGTAAAACAGTTCACAAAAGACCCCAATAAGCGTTTCCAGGTCATCGAAAATCCGGGAATGCCTATGCCGGCGACCCTGAGCCTGGAACTCGCGCTGATCGAGGTTAATCCTTCGCAACCGGTGTTGCATGCCGCCGGTTGGCTGGTGCCCGGCGGCGGCGCAGCGGCCGGCGCCGTCAACAAGCGCACCGCAGCATTCGAAGGGCGCCTGCGCGATCTGCAGACAGGCGAGGTGGTTGCCACCTTTGCCGACCGGGACATGCAGGACGTCGGCCCGATCGATCTGACCCGCCTGACCTGGTATGGACCCGCCAAGGGGATCATGGACCAGTGGGCGGAGCAGTTCGTAAAGATCGCCAACCGGAAACCGGGAGAATCGGTTACCGATCCAACGCCGTTCACACTGAGACCTTTCTAGCCCGTTTCACACCGCTTCCCCACGCGGGGAAGCGGTGTGTTTTTTGAGCTGGATCTCTGTTCACAGCCCTGTTGACCTGCAACGAGGAGGCAGGTAGGCCATCAATTTCAGGCGTTTGATCATCGCCGTTGCGTCCCTGCTTGTTGCCGACTACCGAATCAAGAGTTCCCGTGGCAGGCCGACCGATGCCTACCGCGACTGGTGGTACTGGATCGATGTCCGGGAGTAATCATGTCACGCAGGTCTTCGAACTCACGAATAACAGGACGCGCTACCCGCACCGGCAGGGTCATCGGCTGGATATTTATCTGGCTGCTTCTGCTGCTGCTGACCGGTTGGGGGATCATGGCCATCCTGTACTCCAACCTCCCTGCTTCCCTGCGACCATGGGCGGCGGGCGCGTTCGGCGTCATATCCCTGCTCCTTCCGCTCCTGCTAAGGCCCCGGCGACGGGGAGTCATCGCCTCCCTCTGCCTCTTCGCTCTTCTTGTCGCCTGGTGGCTCACCATTCCCCCTGCCAATACCCGGGACTGGCAACCGGACGTGGCGGTGCTTCCCCGGGCAACTATCACGGGTGAGAAGGTCACCATCCACAACATCCGGAACTGCGACTACCGGAGCGAAACCGACTATAGCTGCCACTACTACGACCGAACCTTTGATCTGGCCAAGCTGAAGAGTGCCGACCTGTTCCTGATCTACTGGGGGTCGCCGTACATCGCCCACACCATGCTCAGCTTCGGCTTCGAGGGACAGGGACAGGTCTGCTTCTCCATCGAGACCCGCAAAGAAATGGGGGAGGAGTACTCGGCAGTCAAGGGCTTTTTCAAGCAGTACGAGCTTACCTATATTGTGGCTGATGAGCGGGACGTGGTGCGACTGCGGACCAATTACCGCAAGGAGGATGTCTACCTCTATCAGCTGAAGGCAGAGCCGGAACTGGTACGCAAGGTGTTCCTCGACTATCTGCTGGAAGTCAACCGGATATATGACCGGGCCCAGTGGTACAACGCCCTCATCAGCAACTGCACCACCAACATCCGGGGGCACACCGCACCCTATGCCCGGAATGCACAGTTCGACTGGCGAATCATCGTCAACGGTTTCCTCGACGAGTTGATGTACGAGCGTGGCACAATAAACACCAGCCTGCCGTTCGCCGAACTGAAGAAGCGGAGCTACATCAACGCCAGAGCCCAGCGGGCAGACAAGGCTCCCGACTTTTCCCGGCGCATCCGTGAGGGATTGCCCGGAATGGAAAGGTGAAGACACCTATGAAAGAAACAACGACGCTATCAAGCCGCTGTTCACTGCGCATGTTCCACTGCCTGACCCTGCTGATGCTGCTCGGCCTTCTGGCCGGATGTGCCACCCCCGTGGGCGTGACCAGAGTGTCTGCCGAGAAGTCATACCGGTTGAGCACCGTCAACCCCCTGAACCAGAAAGTCGTGAGCAACAGCGCCAAGGCGGTGCTGCAACGGTACAACCTGACGGAGACGTTTCGCGATAAACCACAGAGCGCTATCAAGACGCTCCATGAAACAGCCGTCCACGATGATCGGCGGGACATCCTCTTCGCCCTGGCGGAACTGAACTATCTGGACGGAGAACGGCTTCAGACAGACGCTTCTCCAGCGGCACCCGACTCCTTCCTGCTGTCGGCGGTTTATGCCTATCTCTACCTGCTGGGCGACGGCACGGAACCCCCGCCGACCGCCTACGACATCCGATTCCGCGAGGCGTGTGACCTGTATAACCGCGCCCTGTGGCGTGCGTTTCCCGAGAACAGGGATGGTGGCCTGGAGTTCAGAAGCGGGCCGCGGAAGCTCCCGGTGGGCGAGTTGAACATAACGTTGAAACCGGAGACACTCGCCTGGAAGCTGGACAATATCGAGTCGTTCCTACCGGCTGACTCCTTTGACATCCACGGGTTAACAGTCCGCAACCGCTCTCCCGGCCTGGGCCTGCCGCTCATCGCGCTGACCCCGAAAAGCCCGGAAGCGCCCAATGGCGGAGCACTGCCGGTAACCGCATTTCTCCGGGTAGCGGGAGGGGTCAAAGAGCTTGGGAGCGGTGTGGAGAGTGCGACACTGGAATTCTACTCCGCCTATGATGATACCGAGGTAAAGGTCAACGATCGCTCCGTCCCCCTGGAAACCGACTCGACCGCGCCGCTGGCCTACCGTCTCGACAATAAAAAAATCTGGCGCGCCGGCGTCAGGCGTTTTCTAAGTGCCGCACATATCAGCAACCCCCTGATCCTCATCCAGCCCTACGAGCCGGGGCGGATTCCGGTGGTCTTCGTCCACGGCACGGCCAGCAGCCCGGTCTGGTGGGCTGAAATGCTCAATACCCTCCGTGCCGACCCGGTGATCCGCAAACGCTACCAGTTCTGGTTTTTCCAGTACAACAGCAACAACTTGGTACTCCTCTCCGCGGTGCAATTGCGTGAAACCCTGTCCGGCATGGTCGCACAGCTCGACCCGGCGGGGCAAGACCCGGCCCTGCAGCAGATGGTGGTAATTGGCCACAGCCAGGGGGGGCTCCTGACTAAAATGACAGCGGTGGCGCCGAAGGAGGAGCTGTGGAAATCACTCAGTGATAAGAGCCTCGACGAACTGGACGCTGCCCCGGAGATCAAAGATCTGCTCCGTCGCACACTCCTCTTTGAACCGCTCCCCTTTGTCACCCGGGTAGTCTTCATTTCAACCCCGCACCGGGGGAGCTTCCTGACTAAAAACTGGGTCCGGAACCTGGTCAGAAAAGTCGTGACGAGCCCGGTAGATCTGCTCTTTAAGGGCGGCCTCTACAACAAGCTCTTCACCCAGCTCAAATTGCCGGCCTCGGTACGCGACAGGGTCCCGACCAGCATCGACGGCATGTCGGCGGAAAACCCCTTGCTCCAGGCCCTTGTCAAACTCCCCTTGGAGCCGCAGGTGACGGGACACTCCATCATCTCGGTGCTGCCCGATATGGAGATCGAGACCGGTAACGACGGGGTGGTCGAGTATCAGAGCGCGCATATCGACGGAGTGGCATCGGAGTTCGTCGTTCGCTCCGCCCATTCCTGCCAGGGGCACCCCTTTACCATCGAGGAGGTCCGGCGGATTCTCATGGAACACCTGGGTGTCCAGGTGGCCGGACCCGCAAACGCGGAACCGCTTCTGGTACCGGCGGTTTCAGCGCCTCCGACGACAGCAGCGGAGCGGGTCCCCTGATACTTTGATGTTGTGCAACCGACTCCTGTTACTTCGATGTCACGGTAAGGAGGAAACCGATCATGAGTACACACGGACCGAAATTCCGCGATATCTCCGGAATGACACTGCAATTCATACTAGTCATTCTATTCACGGCACTCCAGCTGATCCTGTCACCATCTGGCTGCATAGCGGCGGACACGGCAGCTCCAGCCAAATCGCAGCTATCGGTCCCGGAAAAATCAACAGTCACGCTCGATGACAAAGAGCTTTTCGCCGTCCGGGGCATCGGGGCAATTACGTCTGAGGTGCGGGCAAACTTCATATCGGAACGGATAAAAAAGGCCGCCGAAGACCTTACCATTCGCACGGATTCCATCAAGACGGTCGATGCCGATATCTCCACGGATGTCGTTACCGGTGACATGACACTCTTATCCATTCTCGACCAGGATGCTGCTAATACTGGTCGAACCAGGCAGGAACTGGCGGGAGAATACGCCGAAACCATCCGGACTTCCATTGAAGGCTACCGGGCTGACTACAGCAGGGAGAGCATACTGTATGCGGCCGGCTATACCGTTGTTGCTGCGATCATTGGTATCCTGCTCATTTTTCTCATGAACAGGCTGTTCCGCAAACTGAATATTCTGATTGACACGCGATACAAGGATAAACTGCGTTCCATTCAGATAAAGTCGATTGAGATCATTCAGGTTGATCGTGTCAGGGCCTTCGTACACGGCACGGCACGATTTATCCATTTTGCCCTGATACTGATCCTGGTATATGCATTTTTCAACTTCACCCTTGGAATGTTTCCCTGGACCAGGCCCCTTGCCGGTCGAATTTTTTCTCTCGTGCTCAACCCCTTGCAGGTAATGGGCACTGGCATCATGAATGAAATTCCTAAATTATTGTTTATCGTCGTACTGGTAATCGTAACGCGATACGCCCTGAAAATTATGCACCTGCTGTTTGATCATATTGAACAGGGAACCATAACGTTCTCGGGGTTTTACCCTGAATGGGCAAAACCCACGTACAGGATTCTCCGCTTTCTTGTCATCGCTTTCGCCGCCGTAGTGGCGTTCCCCTATGTGCCGGGCTCCGATTCTCCCGCCTTCAAAGGTGTCTCGCTGTTTCTCGGGGTTCTCTTTTCCCTCGGCTCCCAGTCAACGGTTTCAAATATCCTGGCAGGATTCACCATGACCTACCGGAGGCTTTTCAAGGTCGGCGACAGGGTCAAGATCGACGATATTCTCGGTGATGTAACCAGGATACGGCTCCAGGTGACACATTTGAAGACCGTCAAAAATGAGGAGGTAATTGTACCCAATTCCACAATCCTCAACAGCAATGTGACCAACTACAGCTCGCTGGTTGAGGAAAAACCACTGATACTCCATACTTCGATAACCATCGGCTACGACGCGCCATGGCGCCAGGTGCACGCTCTCCTGCTCATGGCCGCCGAGCGCACGCCGGGCCTGCTGCGGGAACCCGCCCCTTTCGTTTTGCAGAAATCACTCGATGATTTTTATGTCACCTATGAACTGAACGTCTCTACGGATACACCTCATACGATGTCAAAATTATATTCGGGACTGCACCAGAATATTCAGGATTGCTTCAATGAATTCAGCGTCCAGATCATGTCGCCGAACTATGAGGCGGACCGGGAAGTGCCGACTGTCGTTCCGAAAGAACGCTGGTTTGCCGCGCCCGCTGCAGGAACTGAAGATACTATAAAAGAATAAGAAAAATTCTTCGCCGGTAGGTTATGTAACAAATTGCTGATCAACAAAAACCACGAGGTGCTATATCTACATGATTGAAACAAAAATTTTATTGGCTGATTCACACATGACCTTCCTGGAACTTTTGAAGACGTATCTGCGAAAAACCGGTGTTACTGTGTTATCCTGTTCCACAGTAGAAGCGGCTTTCAGCCTCGCTTTGCAAGAAACCCCCGACCTGGTATTCATATCAACTAACTTGACTGGTAAAAATGGACTGGACTGCCTGCAGGCACTGAAGATGAATGGGTCTACAAAAGATATTCCCGTGGTGATAATTTTGACATCAGGACACCCCGAAGTTATTGAAAATTGCCGCCTGGCACAGTGTGATGAAGTACTCTGCAAGCCGGTCAGCCGGCAGATCTTTCTGACAACGGTGAATAAGTATCTTGATCTTGAAAAGAGACTTACCTCCAGGTTCAATGTTGCTTTTCCTGTTCATTTTAGCCCGGGATTCAAAGAGTCATTTATAGGATCTTCTGTTAATTTGAGTGCTTGCGGCTTGTTTCTTGAGAGCCGCAACATATTTCCCGTTGGTACCGAGTTGACGTTAGATTTTATACTTCCAAATACAGACATAGATATTCACTGCAAGGCAAGGGTGACATGGGTGAATTGTTTGGGAGCCTTGCGGAAGCCCTCCCTACCCCAAGGAACAGGTTTACAATTTCTGAATCTGACATTAGAAAACGAGACTGCCATTAAAGTATTTCTGCGTAAAGAATATATACGTAGTACTCATCCGGAAACATTGAAACAATGCGGTTCTGTGGAGGGTTGAGACTTTCACGGCATCCTTAATAAGACTTCACTGTACGATAGCCACAGCAAGGAAACTAAGGGATTGTGCTGAGGCGTACTACAGTACGTCGTACAAACAAAACTGATGATTGACACTGCTGGATGGGGGGATGAACCGTTTCCGTTTCCGGATGAAAATTAACTATGATGAGTGCGGCAGACGAGTGCTGGCTGGTCCCGTACCAACGGGCCAGGAAACTTCCGCCAAGGGGATATGCATTGAAAATTCGTTCTAAACAGGCAGTAAACGTGTCGGCTGATGGATATTCAGAAAAACATCGCACGATGCTGGCTACACAACGGATCAGGCGGATCATAGCTGTAACTGCATTCATACTCATAGGAGCGATTACTGCCATGGCAGCAGAAGAAGCCCCCTACAAGGTTGTAAAAACCGATGATATTTTCGAACTGCGCGACTACCCGCCTCAGCTTCTCGCTGAGACCATTGTAGAGGGAGATATGGAAGGAGCCGGGAACAATGCTTTCAGGCTGCTTTTCCGCTACATTTCCGGCGATAACCGCTCGCGCAAAAAGATTGGGATGACGTCTCCCGTATCCCAGGAGCAAAAGGGTGAGAAAATATCCATGACTGCTCCTGTCAGTCAGCAGCGTGTTCAGGAAAAGTGGGCAGTCAGTTTTATGATGCCAGCCTCCTACACGCTGGAAAACCTGCCGGTTCCCGATGATCCAAATGTCACGCTGCGGCAGGTTCCGGCTCGCCGGGTGGCTTCAGTGCGGTATTCAGGTTTCTGGAGTGAAGAGAAATTTCTGCTCAACAAAGCAAAGCTTGACACCTGGATTCGGGAAAATGGATTTGTCGTTGTGGGTGAACCGGTCTGGGCCCGCTACAATCCTCCTTTCACGCCGTGGTTCATGCGTCGCAACGAGATCCTCATTCCGGTAGCTGCAGATAGTACCGTAATAAGGTGAAGCAGAGTTCTCACCCACAGTAGGAAATCCGCTGCCAGCAATTTAAATTGCACGGGAAAAGCAGCCTGATCTACCATTTCTGTCGTAAAGCGGATCAGTACAGGGCAGAGTCCTCGAAGTTCTTTGGCATGGCCACACCGCTGCAGTCAAAGGCGTACCCGATGATTCTAGTTTCACCGTAATAACCCTTGAATGCCTCCCGCCAATAGATATGCGTCGCACCCGCTTCCTTGGCCTGCACGGCTGACTGGTATGTAAAATCTCCCAGAACCGGAGGGGGACCCCAGAACCGGTAACCGTAAGGCCCGGGATATTTGCCAACCAGGCGGCATTCTCTTACGCTTACCGGGTCGGCAAATTCCAGCGGGAAAGGTGTATTCGAAACATTCGTGGAGCATCCCGCGATCGCAAAGATTGTAACGAACAGCAGGAAAGTCTTCATAACGCCTCCAAAAGAACCGCTTTCCGGAAATATTTACTTGCAAATTTCAACGCTTCTTCTGAATTAAATAATAGCAGATTGAAAAAATTTCAGTTCAGGAAAATAGATTGAGCCATCGTCAAAGCGCCAGAATTTCCCGTAATTGCATGCTTCTCTATGGAACTGTTTGCCTGGCAAAAAGTTGAGCGTTTCAAGACAAACCTTCACTTCTGCACGTATGACCCAACACCTTTTTCTCCAGGATTGACAGCCGTTTCAATCCGCTGCCATCAGTATGGCCCTGGGAGCTGCACCAGGAGCGCAGTTTGTCCAGAGCAGCGCCTGCAGCCAGCGTGTGGCGCGCATCAGAAACCCCTGCGGTAAGTGATGGCGAGACCCCCTCCATCCATAGAATTGCACCGGCATTAAGTGCGACAAAATCCTCGCATCCGCTGAACTTCCCGGACCCGGACACAACGGAGATAAAGCGTTGCGCTTCCTGTTCAAGTGACGCTGTCGCCGCTATTTCAGCAGCAGAGTACCTCGGGATGCCTACATCCTCTGGAGCAATCTCAAAGCAATGCTTCCTTTCAGCATCGATATGACAGATGCTGCTGACACCGCACACCGATAGCTCATCGATACCGGTTCCATGGTCATCGACACAGCCATGAACCACAAGCGCCCGTTGAAAACCAATCAGTTCCATGACCTGAGAAACAGGTTCCAGCAACTCAGGTGAATAAATTCCCCGCATGGCGTGCCGGGGTCGTGCAGGATTCGCAAGGGAAGCGGCAATGTTGAAGGTTGTTCCAAAGCGAATTTGTGAAAGGATGCGCCCCAAACCGCCGGGGTGTACCTGGGATGACATGCCGTTAAAGAGTCCGATGCCCGCCGTGTTAATGCTGTGCGCGACTGCTGACGGTGGGCACTCGACATTAATGCCCATTGCCTCCATGATATCAACCGTGCCGCAGCGTGACGTGATGGCACGCGCTCCATGGCGGGCAACAGGGATGCCATGGGCGGCAACAACGAGCGCCGCTGCACTGCTGACGTTGAATGTTTTGAAGCTGTCCATGCCGGTTCCGGAATTATCCAGGATCGTTTCCGGCAGGCCGTCTACGTGCACCGTATCAAGTTCGTCGATGGCCTGCCAGGCACCGACGATTTCATCGGCAGTTTCGCCCTTGGCGGCAAGTGCGGCAAGAAACGCCCCCTGCTGCAGGTCAGGCTGCGAATTGAGTAACAATTCCCGAAATAGTTGGTAGCTTTCCGTGCGGCTCAGGTTCTTCCGCTCAATCAATTGCTGCACATATGTGCCAAATTCTTCAATGACCATAGCTGCCATCAGTTACTCCTGTGGGTTAAGATGGATTTTCATGCAGCGCCGCTCCGCCACCATATCCAGGGCGGCATCCAGCGCAGATAGCGGCAACGTGTGACTGACAAGATCAGATACGATAACCGCCCCTGAAGAGATAAGATCCAGAGCCGTTTTGCCGTGGCGGAGGGCGCAGCCGTAGGCACCGACAACGGTTTGTTCATAATAGTGAAGATGATTATAGTCTGCGGCATGGTGTGCTGAAGTGGCAGGGAGTCCTGAAAATGCCACCAGACGCCCACGGGGCGCCAGGTGTCCGAGTGCTGCCAGATAGGCGCTGCTGTCCCCAACCGCGGGGATGCACACGTCAAATGGTTCTCCGACGGCTGATTCTTGACCGCCAATGCGTTCTCTCCGCGCTCCGTCCGGCTCGATGACGACAACATCGGCACCCAGATGGCTGGCTAGTCGCTTCAGCAAGGTCCCGGCCGGACCCGCCCCCCAGATCCCGATCCTTTCCCCTGCTGTCAGGCGTGATAATTCAATGGCATTGATGCAACAGGACAACGGCTCTGCAAAGACAGCGTCATGGAAATTGCACCGGTCATGGAGGGGTATCAGGCTTTTCTCCGGAACGACGACATACTCGGCAAAACCGCCATCCCGATGAAATCCCATGATACGCATCTCCCGGCAAAGGTTTTCGGCACCGGAACGGCAAGCTGGACAAAGACCGCACCACTCCCCAGGATAGACGTACACTCTGGTGCCGACACTATTCCGAACAGCTCCGGGGCCATTCTCCGCAACAACACCCACAACCTCTTCGCCCGGTATACGCGGCAGTACGAGGTCCCGGTGCCCTGATCTAATGAGTTTGAGATCAGTGCGGCACAGCCCGGTTACGGCAACTCTCACCAAGACTTCACCCGCTGCCGGCCGCGGGATGTCCCGCTCGTGGCAGATAAAGGAGCCGATGGTTGATACGGTCACTGCTTTCATACTGGTACGCATGCACTCTCCCGCAAAAAATCCCTGTCTCTGTGAAACAGAGGACTGGAATTACAGTATTAACCCTTGCCTTCAGCATCTTGTTCGGAATTTTCGTTTGAGGTGGTGATTTTGATCGCCTGACAGATTGAGATCCAATCAAGGAAGAGCGAGATGGTCCCGCCGCAAACGTAGGGCGAATAACCTTTCTCGCCCATGCAATAAGCCCATTACGGGTCTTTTCCATTTCAATCTCTTACTCCTTCATGTTCCGTCCTGGTCGAGCAGGGCATAACCGAACGATACCGAAACGATATCGATTCCCAGAAAGCCCCAACCCTGCTCGAAACAGCATTGTTTCTAACTTTCCGAATGAATACTACTTAGTATACCACCTAACCAAGAGGCCCTTCTTATACCATGGCACTTTTTTAGGGAAAGCATACGGAGGCACCAATGTTTTGTCCAAAATGTAAACCAAAAACAGGTCTACACCGTTATAAATCCAAAGCACTCAAGGCATCACTTACTGCGTATGCGGATAGTGGGCGGAAGGCGGAGTTAGCGCTGGACAGATAACCTTGTCAACCAAAAGCGCGGATACGCGATAATCTGGGCAAGTATTGTGATTTAGTTCCCATCCGGAAACTCCGAAACAGCGTTATCCCCCGTTGGCTTGGGGCGTTCTAGGAGCCTGTCGGACGGTTCCATGGCACGATAGCGATAGCAAGGAAAGCGCCCGAAGCAGGCAGGTTGACCGATCCTTGTCTCGGGTGGCGACCGATTACGAGAGGCTACGAGGAAGTTCCAGCCCAGTCCCTGCCGAGACTTTCCGGATGAAAACTACTTACCAGGCGGTTTATCATGGGGTTAGGCCGTCAAAAAAGTGTAGCTGATCGTAGCGATTGAGAATTGACAACGGAGCGGCAAGAGCCGGTCCCAACTATGCAAGGAGGAGAAACCATGAAAAGGAGCCTTATCGCTATTGCCGCCGTGGCAGCATTGATGATTCCAGCAATCTGCTCGGCGACCCCGCCCGTCCCTGGTCCCTATACGTCTGTATTCGCCGGGGTGAGTATTCCGGAAAATTCCAACGTGACAACCAACGACTTCTATTTCAACAACACTTTTAATGACCAGGTTGAGTTCGATATCGGCGCTTATGCAGGCGGTACGGCGGGATTCGATTTCGGTCTGGTACGCCTTGAAGGGGAACTTTCGTACAGGTATTCGGAGATAAAGTCCATTACCGATACTTTCAACGGATTCAAGTTCCAGAATGTTGACGGCAACCTGGGGGCTCTGACCTTCATGGCCAATGCCTTCGTCGACTTGCATAACGCCTCTCCCGTCACCCCGTACTTCGGGGGTGGCGTGGGGTTTGCCGTCCTCGACCTGAGTGACACCTTCGCGGCAGCACCCTCGCAGGTTCTGCTGTACCCCAACGGCAGCGAAGCCGTCTTCGCCTTCCAAGTTGGAGCCGGTCTGGAGATCGCCCTCAACCAGATGTTTTCCCTGGACCTGGGCTACCGCTACTTTAATACCGACAAGGCGAATTTCGAGTCCAACCCTATAATCTCGACAAAGATGGATTTAGAGAGCCACAATGCAATGGTCGGCTTGAGGATGAAATTTTGAACCGACCAGCAATGGGAACGGCGAATTTACTGTCTGCATTGTGAAAGAGTAATGAGGTGCATTAACAACAGGAAAATAAGAAACTGGAGAGATCAAAAACGGAAGGGAAAACTTTTCAAGATAAAAAAGCGGGACTTTTTTCAAGGAAAAGTCCCGCTTTTGGAGTTTGGCTCCCCGGGTGGGATGCTCGGCAAAATTTTCGACTACGATCTCGGGTTCAGAATGATTCCCCTCAAGAAATACCATCCAAGAACTGATTATTTGTTTCAGAGCACAGTCATTACCCATCGACAAAAAGTTTACCAGAAGCGCTAACGATCCGATGGAGCGATACGTTATACGGTCTTCTATGGCCTTATCTCAACAATTGTTCCAATAGGCGCCAGCTTGCAAATTTCCTCTATTTCTTCGTCTTTTACGGCAATACACCCTTTCGTCCAGTCAACCTCTGCATGAGAATCACCAACCCACGAGAAACCTTTCTTAATGCCATGGATCATGATGTCTCCGCCAGGAGAAACACCTAGTTCTTTAGCTCGCTGTTTGTCTCTCTCGTTTGGATAGGAAATACGAAGAGATCGGTAATAAGCGCTGTCATTGTTTCTAGAATCGATGACGTAGGTCCCCTCCGGGGTTTTGTTATCGCCTTCCCTTTCTTTTGGACCAATCGGGTTTCCACCCAAGGCTATCTTGTAGGTTTTGAGCACCTCACCCTTTGAGACCAACATCAATCGTCGTTCTTTTTTTTCTATCACAATCCTGTCTGCCGATTCCTTCTGGAGTGCAAAAGCAAAAACCTTTTGTTTGAGCGCTTCAATCTTTTTTTGCAGGGCACTAATTTCATTTTCCTTGCTTTTAACATCTTGCTGGAGAGTCTTAATTTGTGTTTGCTGCGTGGTAATCGTCTTATCCTTGATAGCGACATTATTGATAGAAAATATCATCATCTCACTGTCCTGCCGGTACCCACTCCCTGGGTATTCCTTTATGAGTTTCTGAAAACATTCCAGAGATTTCTGATAATCTTTTTGCTCATTCTTCGGATGCGCATAAATAATACCCATCTCGAAGAGAACCCTGTCTGCCGTCGCGGGATATTTTTTAAGAATCTGCTCATATTTGTTCAAAGAGTCCTGGTAGTTTCCCTGGCCAGAACAAACATTCGCTTCTTCGAAGGTCGACTTGGCCTGAGATCCTCCAATTGAGTGACTACATCCGGATAGTAGCATTGGTGTCAGTATGATGCAGATACAAAAAAAATAGAGGAGCGTACCCATGCTGCTCTGTTTATTAGCCATATCTTCCAAAGATGGTCTAAACCTCTCAGACAGTGCACTTTGGAAGATTCTCAGTTCCCTCATCCCTTCACTCCTTGACAGAAACATCTGGAAGATCTTGTGATAACCCGGATTAATAGTTAAACATGATGCTTTCGCAAAAAGTTGAAATGTACGATGTACCGTCATTCCCGCGGCTTGTGCGCAGTAGCCCTAGCGAAGGAGCAAAACTGGAATCCAGGAATTACAGTGAGGTACAACTTCACTGGATACCCGCTTTCGCGGGTATGACGACTTTTTGCGAGTTTATCAAACATGATTAGTATCAATCATAAGGAAATGGCAGGGGTTTGACACCCTGCCATTTCCTTATGTGGAGCACCAAAGGTAACGTTACCGGCTCCCTTGCAATCGACTTACTTCCTCATCGATTTCTGGAAAGCGGCGTCAGCTCTTTGCGCCTTTTCATCTGCGATTCTTTCCCTTTCCGCAGCCGCCCTTTCAGCTTCTTCGGCACGGGCTGCGGCATCATCCGCCTTTACCTTGGCCGCATCGGCTGATGCCTTGGCAGCTTGAGAATCCTGCAATGCCTGATCAGCTTTCGCATCAATCAGTTTTTGCTGCGCCTGCACTTTCTCGAGGTCACCGGATGTTGCACAACCGATCAACGTAATAGGGAAAACAAGCATCATTGAGATCAGCAATAGACTTTTCTTCATCTCGAATCACCTCCTTTCTGTTAGGATTACCTTAGGAAGAGGGAACACGTGAGGTTCACACTATACCACCCGAATATATGAAAAGCCGGGATCGACTAGCCCTTCTTGACAGGTTCAATCACTATACCGTCTATGTCCAAATCGTATTTCAAGCGTTTGGCTGCATCTTTAGCCTCACTGATATCCTTGAAAGGGCCGGCGATAACACGGTAGCTATTGCTCTTTGATAAGACCCTTGCCGGAATTTGCGGCCCCTGGTGGTTGATAATGGCGGCAAGCCTCTGCGCATCAATCTCGTCACGCACATCGGCAGCCAGCACATACCATGCATCCAATTTCAGTTCAGGTATTTCCGGTTTACCGTATAACGCGTCCGGGTGCTCGACTCTTATGGGTTCCGCAACCTCTTTTTCACTGCCTTGACGCAGCTCAAGGATTGGCACTGGAATTCCTCGGGCCTCGTTCTGTACTTTCTTAATTCTACTCCAGTCAAGCGTCTTCGCCGATTTCTTTTCAATATTTCTCAATGTAGCATATATCTTCTCAAGCTCAACAGCACCCGAGTCTTCCAGGGGCGTATGAGCTTCCATGTACAGTACGCCATCACGTTGACCGACGAGATATGGCTGGTTCACAATGGCTACCGGTGTATTAACCGGAGTGTCCTTGTAGAGCTTCTTCACGTTTTCCGGATAGAGTCTCATGCAGCCGTTGGTTGCTTTAAGGCCAATGCTGGCCGGTTTATTGGTACCATGGATCAAATAACTGGTTTTACCCAAATAGAGCGCGTATTCGCCCAGGGGATTTTCAGGTCCCGGTGGAACTTTTGCAGGGAGAATATCTCCTTTTTTTCGATGATCCGCAGCAATTGAAGCAGGCACATGCCAGGTCGGCCGGGTTGTCTTGCGCGCCACAAACGTTTGACCCGTAGGCGTGGGCCGCTCTTCGGTTCCGACACCGACCGGATAGGTCGACACCACCAGTGACTTGCTATCCGACTTATAGTGAAAGAGCCTCATGGTGGCCAGGTTGATCACAATGCCGTTTCTGGGAGTGTCCGGCAGGATAAAACTCAGAGGCAACATGATACGCTCTCCGGCCTCAGGCACCCATACGTCAACCCCCGGATTAGCTGCACTGATTGCATTGATCCCCAAACTGAAATGCCGTGCAATATCCGGCAGCGTATCCCCCTTTTCAAGCTTGATGACTGCCAACCGGCCAATGACATCATCTCCTTTTGCAACCGAAAAGTTATTTCGTTCAATCTCTTTTTCAGGATGACCTGGAAAAAGCCAGGATTTCTCCTGAAAACTTTTCATAACAGAACATCCATTGAGAGACACGATGAATATACATAGCGCTATAAGACGATGCCAATTGGACAAGAGCGACAGGTCAACGATTCGGCATAACGGTTTAATAAGGCACCTTCCTCAACAATGAAAATTAAAATTTCGGCGGCCGGACACAAAAAAACCGGGACCGAGGATACAGTGACATTTCGGCAACCCGGCTGTCTCAGTGAGACCCTGTAGGCTTTCCGCCCCACCCTCGCGAATGGTTGAGTATTATCGTGTACCACCAACCGTATTACTGCCGGTTTCCGTCACCGGTGCGAACCGGCATACTACGGCGCCCTGTAAAGTCACACCTCTTACTGACTTGATCTCCATTGCCAATAAAAAAAGCCGGGACCGAATATCGCATGATATTTCGGCAACCCGGCTGTCTCAGTAAGACCCGTAGGCTTTCCGCCCCATTCTTGCGAATGGTTAAGTATTATCGTCTATCTCTCAAATATTTTTCTGTATTTTACATTTCCATGACGCTATGTCAACATTTTTCTAATCTCCGGGTGAAGGACCAACGGATTCGGGAAAGGGGCGACTCATGAACAGAGCAACCCCTTTGCGTTTATCCCCAAGCAAGAGCTTATCTCAAATATCGTGCGATGATACTTTCAACGGCAACCTGGTATACCTTGCTCTTCAACTGGGAGAGTTGCTGTTGGTCAGATTGTTCGCGATTGAGAGATGCGGTATTTGCCGTGTCCTCATAGACCTTCGGCACGAAAATTTCCCACTGGCCACTCTTCACGTCGACCAGAGCAACCTTGAGTCGGATACGGATTACCTGTGTTTGGTCCGGTATTACACTGCCCACGATGGGGACCCAAGAGACGTTCTTTGTCGCAAGGTCCCTGGTTTCGGTTTCCATCATGCCCCAGTACACGAGAATCCTGTCAATGCCGGCTTTTGCCGCGGCAAGTCTCAGCGCTTTCGCATAGCTTGCATCGGCTTTATTACCCTGCGCGGGCACTCCGGTAAAAACGCTCACCGAGAAGTACTTTTCCATCCTCTCTGTCATCTCTTGCTCAGGGATCATGGCTCCTGACTGAATAAGCAAAAGAGGTTCGCCTTTTCGCAAACTGAGGCGTTCCTTCTTGTCACTTGCGGCAGCGGTGATATCTTGTTCCGTAATCTCTGTTCCCGGGTCAATTCCGAGGACATCGAATTCACTCAACTCCCCTTTGTAGAGCGGGTTATCACCGCCGCGAACAGTAGTGCCTCCGGGATAGTATTCGGAACTGGAAACTGACCTCTGGGTTGCACACCCACTTAGTACGCTTAGTAGTAACAGGGCGAGTACGGTAATCTTTCTCATCTCTTCTCCTTATAGTTATGCTGATACTGACCACCCAAAGACGTAAAACATTTGACAAAAAGTCACGAAGTATCGCCTGGTTGCCTAGGTCTTGAAGAAAGCGAGCAGATCCTCGTTGATCTGGTCCTTGAGGGTCGAGCACATGCCGTGTGGTGCGCCCGGATAGATCTTCAGCACGGCGCCTTTGATGATCTTGGCCGAGAGCAGAGCCGAGGCGCCGATCGGTACGATCTGGTCGTCGTCGCCATGAAGGATCAGTGTCGGCACATCGAATTTTTCGAGATCATTCGTAAAGTCAGTCTCGGAGAAGGCCTTGATACAATCAATGACGCCTTTGAAACCCTCCTGCATCCCCTGAAGCCAGAACGAGTCCCTTTGACCTTGCGAAACCTTGGCGTTCGGCCTGTTGGCGCCGTAAAACGACGTGGCGAGATCCTTGAAAAACTGTGAGCGGTCAGCGAGGACATTGGCGCGAATATCGTCGAAGACCTCGATCGGCAGGCCGCTGGAATTGGCGGCCGTCTTCAGCATCAGCGGCGGCACCGCGCCGATTAACACGGCCTTGGCCACGCGTTTTGTGCCGTGGCGGCCGATATAACGCGCGACTTCTCCGCCGCCGGTGGAGTGCCCGACATGGATGGCGTTCTTCAGGTCGAGAGCTTCGACGAGCATCGCGAGGTCGTCAGCGTAGGTATCCATGTCGTTGCCATCCCATGGTTGGCTCGATCGGCCATGGCCGCGGCGATCATGGGCAATGCAGCGGTATCCACGGGCACCCAGAAACACCATCTGGTCTTCCCAGGCGTCCGCACTCAGCGGCCAACCATGGCTGAAGACGACAGGTTGTCCGCTACCCCAATCCTTATAATAGAGCTTGACGCTACTCAGGTTTTCTTTGCCAACGGTTATGTAATTCATAGTGGAGCTCCTCTTCATCTAACAACAACTCACCTTTCCCAGAAAGCACGACCGAACCCTGTTCTGGGCAATGAAAAAAAGACATATTTTTCAAGGACATGGCATGTAACACGCGCAGGCGTGAGAATCAGCCCACACTATTTCCCCAGAACCTTCTTGGCTTTGCCAACTTTTTCCTGAAGCTGCCCGGCTATTTTTTCGACCTTGCCACGTATCTCCAACCTGGGATTATCGGTAATTTCCCCGGCAACTTCCTTGATCGTACCCTTTGCTTGGTGAAACGTGCCTTCTGCTTTGTCCTTCGTGCTTGATTTCATGGTGTTCATCCTTTAGGACTTCGATTCGGCTGCCGGTGCTTTGGCGGTAGGCAAGAGCTAACGACCCCTCCTCGACCAGTAGAAACCACCACCGCCGAGGAGAAAAAGTACCAGAATGATTAGAAGTATGGTTAGCATTACTACTCTCCCTTGTCTTTGAATTCTTCCTCTTCCTGGTTATAGAATCAGCATAGGTTGTGCCAAGATTTGAGTTGAAGAAATGGTGCTTTAACACTAAGGAATCATTGGAATTAAAGTCAGAAATACGCTGGGGTAGTGCTGAGCGTTGGGGAAACCATCAACAGCATCTGTCATACTTGACAGAACTGCCACATACGACGACTGACAGAGACCTCTCCCAAGCCTGGGCGCCAGGTCCACTCAGTCGATCATATATTTCACATCCGAGACGCTGGTTGGATACGCCCAGAGCACCTTCTTCAAATCCCGGTTGCTGAGCCCGAACTTCATGGCCATCGCGAAGATGTTGATCGCCTCGCCTGCATTGTAACCAAAGAGGTGGGCACCAAGGATGCTGCCATCTTCCTCTCCGATGATAACCTTGTAGAAGGCATGCTTCTGACCGATTCGACGCGACGAGGGCCAGGCGCCCATGGTGCCGCGGTTGATGCGGAATCGTAGTCCCGATGTCCCGGCCTCATCCTCCATCATGCCGACCTGCGCAAGCGGCGGCTGGGTAAAAACCACGCTCGGGATGCCTTGGTAGTCGGGAATCTGCCGATTGCCGTTCAGGATGTTTTCCGCTGCCAGTGCGGCCTCCATGTCGGCGACCGTCGCCAACTTTGGGCCCGTGCCGCAGGCGTCGCCGATAGCGTAGACGCGGGGGTTGCCGACGCTCTGCAAAAACTCGTTGACGGCGATTCCGTCCGGCGTGCGGTTAACCTCTCCCGCCTCTAGGTCAAGATCGTCCAGGTCCGGTACTCTCCCGGCACAATTAACCACCAGATCCGCCTCGACAGATTGAGCACATCCAGCGCTGCCGCGCACGATGAACGCCCCGCGGCTCCTTTCCACCTGGCAGGCTTCGAACCCGAACGTTATGGTGATGCCACTGTCGCGCGACGCCTCGACCAGCCGGTTCGCGAGTTCGGCGTCGAAGCGCTTCACTATCCGGTTACTACGCTGCAGGACTGTCACTTCCGCGCCGGCGGCACCTGCAACATGGGCGAACTCCATGGCGATATAGCCGCCGCCAATAAACGCGATGCGACGTGGCAGTTGCCCAAGTGTGAGAAACTCATCGCTGGTCACCGTAAATTCCGCACCGGGAAAATCAAGCCTTGTCGGCCTTGACCCTGTCGCGATCACGATATGCTCCGCGCGGACCGTGAGGTCGGGGCCGATTGCCACCTCTTCAGGGGAAATGAAACGCGCAGTGCCGTGCAACTGTTCGATGCCTGCCTTCTGGAAAACCTTTTCGGTGCGCTCGGGAACGGCGTCCGTAAAAGCGGCCTTGGACCGTATCAACGCTGGCCAGTCGATCTGCGCGACCGGCTGAATGCCGATCCGGGACATCTGGTGAGAGAGGTGGGCAACCTCGGCCGCCGCGACCAGGTATTTTTTTGGCTGGCAGCCCCGCATGGCGCAGGTCCCGCCATAGGGACGGTTATCCACCACCGCCACCCGCCGCCCCGCCTTGCGCAAGGCGAGCGCGAGAGTATATCCCGCGGTGCCCGTCCCGATCACCAGCACATCATAGACAGTAACCATGGCAATCCTCCATTTCACCTATGGTTGGCCCAAATCTCGCAGCATGACGAGCTGCCTTTAGGATCTGCAAACAAATAACATGGGCATCTTGCATCTCATCTTCAGGCCATCTTTGACCGAACTTCAATCACCAAATCCTCAACGTAGCCCTGCTACGTCTGCGGTTTGGCTCAATCTGTTCTGTCAATTCTGACCTAAATCCGAGCGCAATCTTGACCATGTTATTCATTTACAGCTCCTTAGCTCATGTAATCTTTTTTATTGCGTCACGTAACAGTGTCGTTACATCATCCCAGATTTGATCAATTCCTTTTTTGAAGACGTCCCACTCATCATCGCTGGTAATCGGTATATTTTGCAGCTTTATCGCAGCCTCATCCCGCTTGAGCTGCAAGGCTTTGATTGCCTTGGAATATTCAAGCTTCGCTTCGGGCGTGGCGCTTGTTACCTTGAT
>Ga0351896_1112_pt1 | contig 24316 bp, 15 predicted proteins | sample BONcelHT113001C3_FD_205821 | JGI IMG/M metagenome (GOLD analysis project Ga0351896, IMG submission 205821) | Enriched cells from coal bed in the Powder River Basin, Montana, United States - BONCAT cells T11 rep1 HSBNCT.T11.300.1.C3 ...
TTTTGACGGCCATGACAGTCACCTCATTGGTTGGCGGCGATCAACTGTTTGACGAAGGGCAAGTCTTCTTCCTCAAAACAGGGCGGATCGGCGGCAGGATCAAGAATAATATCACCGATGGTCTGCATTGCCAGATCGTTAATGGCGTCGATCAGGGCGCCCGGCATAGTGGCATTGGCTTCGGCGATTTCTCGGATGGCGCCGCGCGGGTCGGTCTGATTGGCGATGGCCTCAAGCGCGGCAAGCTGCGGATCGGCCAGCCGCCCGGCGAAGTCAACCCACTCGGCGGGCAGGTTAGCGAAGGCGCTCGACTTGCCGCGGCCCTGTGCCAACACTGGCTCGTTCCCTGATAGCAGATACGCCAGTTCATCTCGGTAGTCGTCAGCCACGATGTGTAGTTCGTTCTCAGTGGCAATCAGGATATCGCCGATCGCGCGCACCGCCAGGCTGTTAATATGATCGAGCGCGCTCTCAATGAGTAGGCCCGGAACAGCCTGAGCCAGATCGCGGCTGTTGATCTGCCAGCTGGAGCGCGCCAGAATTTCTACCAGGCTGCGTTCGCCGGTATCCAGTTGACCCAGAATGGCGTAGACCGGCGCCAGGTCGGTGAGCAGATCGGCCGACGTGCCTGCAGGCCGTACTGGGCCGGCCGGCGGCTGTGAGGCCGGTATGGCTATGGGCGCAGCGGGCGCCAAAGGCGGCTCGACGCCCGCGTGGTCGCCGTTGACCAGCAACATCTCACGCAGTTGATCGGATTCCTGCGTCAATGCCTGAACCCGGCTCAGATCGATCTGCACGCGTGGCCGCAGCGGCAGAGCCGGCGGCGCAACGGGGACGCTCACCGGGCCGAGGATCAGTTCGTCAATCACGCGCTGCGCTTCTGGTTCGAGGGCAATGCCCCGTAAGCGGCCGGAGTACCCCGCGCGTTCTCGCAGCCGGTTCTCAGTATGCTTGAGGACGCCGGCCAGGAAGTCACCAAAGGGTGCGTGTTCCGAGTAGGGCACAACGGGGCCGATGTTGATCTTCTGCACTTCGCCGCTGTAGCGCGCACTCTGATAGGGCTGGCGCTCGATGGTGACGGTGCGCTCTGGTCTGAACAGATCCAGCAGGCCCGCCGCAAACTTCTGCTTCAGGTGTTCATCGACCGCGGCAAGGCATTTCGGCACGTTCTGTGCGACATCGGCCTGGTGCCCTTCGAGATAGAACTTGCTGCGGCGCAGGCGATAAGCGCCTCGATCAGCGGCAGCGGCCATTGGTCTGGCGGCTGATCGAGACAGGCAGCCAGCGCCAGGTCTGGCTGGCCTACTTCCGATGCCTCGCCTAGCGCATCGGCATACGAACGCAGGGGGCCGACGCGGCAACGATTGATGATGGCATAATCGGCCAGCCAATCCACCAGGTAGCGATCCAGCTTCGGGTACTGGCCGCGATAACCCAGCCAAAGGTTGCGCAGCCGCTCGTAACCGTCATCGGGGTTCCGCACGCCCACGTTGTTGATCAGTTCGTAAACATACAGGAAGATGTACGACAGGTCGGTGTTCGGGTAGCTCCCGTTGCGCACCTGATCCCGCCAAAACAGATACCAGCGGAGCTGCTGGTCCGTCATGGAGGTGTAGGTGGGCCAGTAGCACTGGAACGGCACGAAGTGCGCGTGTGACTCACGCTGGTTCACCAGCCGCTGCGCCAGCGCCAAGAACTCGTCGGCGCTGCGCACCACTCTGACCTCCACTCGTACACCGGCGTTGTTTGTGATGACTGCCGGCTGGGCCGCGCGGGCTGCCTGGGTGATGGCGCCCTTGGGGGGGATAGGCGCCGCGCCTGTGACACCCTGACCGCGGGCCACTGTCATCTCGACCGGCCGTGTCGCCACATTGGGCAGCGAGCGGGGCTCCAATCTGATTGGCGCGGGCAGACTTGGCGCTGGCTCGCGGGGATCGCGTAAACCGAAGCGCCACACGATGTCGCTATCCTCTTTGAACACTTGCGCAAGCGCTGCTCTGGCCGCGGTTTTGTCTAGGAAGTCGCGGTCGCCAAACAGGCCCAGCGTTAAGCTCCTGGGGCACCGCACCAGGTTGGCGTACAAAGCCGAGTTGGGCGTCTTGATCAGGCCATCCGCCTCCAGCAGGATGACGAGTTGCCAGTTGGTGGTGGTCAGCGGGGGCACGGACTCGAGCGCCTTGACACTCGCCAACGTCGATCCCGTGGGTAGGATCTGAATCTGCGGGTCGTGCCGACCGCCATCAAAGCGCAGCGGCTTCATCTGTTGCCATCCGGCATCCAAGCTATCCAGCGCTTTCTTAGTGCCCACAACCAGAATGCGTAGGCTTGGATGCGCCGAGCGCAGACCCATTAGGTAGTCCCGGACTGTGGCCTGATAATCGTCGAGGTTGCCGACAATGCCGCCCGGAATGCCCCAGTCAGTCAAGAAGGCGAGGTGACGGGCGGCGGTCTCCGCGGGCGTTGCGCCAGCAGGCAGCCGAAGATCGAGAAACTCCACGGTCTGCCACGGCCCGGCCAAGCGAGCCGAACCGCGGGCCAGAATATCGGCCGGCTTGAGCCGGGGTGAACCCAGGCCGGCGAGCGAAGTGCCATCGGTCAGCCGGCCCATCGGACCAATCCCCGCTTGCTGTATGACTGACCGTGCCACCCAGCCAGTGCCGATCCGTGCGTAGTCGGCGCCGCTGTCGAATTGTCGCGACACAGCTTCAGCGTTCTCACGCATTCCCGCGCACTCGAACACCACCTGGCCGGCGGGCTTGCCGATACCCTTGCTGGTATCGGGGCGGATCACCAGGCTCAGGCTGGCCGGTCCGATGAGCAAGCGGTGAAATCTCTCGATGTCTGCTGTTTGGCCGGAGGCCCACGGCTGCAGCTTCGGCCAATCGTCGCAGACAAAACGCGGGATGTCCTGGCCGGTCAGTCGGACGGCGCCCGATGTCCGCAGCATGGGGTTGGCCACGGCTAAGGGAGCCGCACCAGGGTGAAAAACGCCATCGATCTGCACGAATCCAGGCAAGGATGAGATGTCTGCAATTGCCGATGGCGCTGTGTACCAACTGATGAGGATGTCGATGCGTTCTGCGTCGACGTGACGCACGACGACCGACACTGCCGGCTGCTCGTCAAGCTGTGATAGAGCTGTATAGGGCAGCCCCCTCGTAGTCCAGCCTGGGACGACCTGGCGCAGGAATTCGAGTGCATTTTGAGATGAAATTACCGACTTCGACAACCAGGCGTCATCCGCGGGTTGTGTGCCGTCAACATGCCAGGCGCGCGCGGGTGTGGCTAACCAGCCCGCCCCGTGAAAGCTGGCTCCCTCGCTAATCTCCTGTTCGAACTGCTGCCGATCCATTGACCAGCGGTAGCTCACCCGAAAGCCCGCTGGGGGATCGACCACCTCAAACGACTCCGCCTCGGGCGCAACCTTAATCTGCGTCTCGCCTTCGGGCATGCCCTGCAGGAATTTGCGCACCCGCGTGACACTTCCGAACGACACACTCGCCGCATCTTCTGGAGAGACAAGGGATGCCAGCGGGCGAAACGCGGGCTGTTTGTCCAGGAACTGAGCGAAGGGTACCGGTTTCTGGCCCCGATAAGCCGCGAGGGCAAAGCCGCTCTGGCCGCGCTGCAGCTCAAGCCGCCACGGTCCGCCGGAGAGGAGGTTGGCTACTTTTTGGAAGAAGGATGTTGGCATGGTGCTTCGATTCTTGAGGTGTCGGTGCGCTGTACGTGCGTTCCCGTACTGCCTTCGTGTTCAAATCTACTGCAAGCTGTGCGATGGTCATGTCATGGTCATCTAACCGTGCGCTTACTTTGCCTAGCTCTTCTTCCACCGTCCCTTTCCCTGATCCAGCATCTGCACGGGCGCGGCATCGCGTTCCAGACGTTTCTCCTCGACCTCGGCATATTTCCGCCATTCTTCCGGTGCGGAAATATCCTGTGCGCCGTGTGTGGTGTACCGCTTACGTACGCGGCAGAGTATCGGGGTGTTGACCGCGGCGCCGGCAATGATGGCCTGTCCCTTGCTCAGGCCAGGCAACGCGTCAAGCACATCCTGCCCCACCGACTCGACGCTGTGCCGCACACTGTCCTGATCGGCGGGGTTGACGATGCGCATCAAGAACTGGGTGTTGCACTGCGAGAGGGCGTCCGAGTCGAGCTTGCCGGGTCGCTGGCTGATGAGCGTAATGCCCACGCCGAACTTGCGTCCTTCCGCCATCGTCTGCTTGATGGTACCGGAGCTGATGGCATCCCCAGTCGAGGGGGCAAAGTGGTGGGCTTCCTCGAACACCACGAAGATCGGATAAGGCAGGTACAGGTCGGAATTCTGTGTTACTGTTGCCTGACCCTTCTTGGTTCTTACTCTGGCCTCGTACAGTCGCCGAAGGAGCACAGCCGCGATCACCTGCTGCTGGCGCTTGTCCACTTCGTTGAGCTGCAGCACCGTGCATTTCCCTGGTCGCATCAGATCCCGCAACTCGACCTGCGCTACATCGTCGAATAGGGTGTTGTGATCCAAAGCCACGTTCAGCCGCCAGAGCACTGCGTCAGCGGTTTCCTTGTATTTGCCCTTGCCCTTTTCGCCTTCCTGCTCGTCATCGTTCTCCGGATCTTCCAACTTGCCGATCTGGCGCAGAGCGTTGCGCAGTATCTCCAGCGTCCAGCGGCCATCTTCACCAGCATGCTGCGAGCGGCTCCACTTCTGGGCGCGGCGATAGGCCAGGCCCAGCACGTACTCCATCCGCTCCGATAGATCGCGCAGCAAGTAGAGCAGGTCGGCCAGCGAGAGCGTCCCGATACGCACCTTGACCTCGCCGGGTTTGTAGACGTGTACCTGGGGACGATACTTCTCGTCAATCATGTCAGGTAGATTCTGCATCTCGGCCAGGGTATCGTACTCGCCGTGTGGGTCAATGATCAAGACCGCGGCACGGTTTTTGGCCTTGAGCATCTCCTCCATGAGCACGCCGGTGAGATAGCTTTTACCGGAACCGGTGTTGGCGATGATCGCCAGGTGTGTGCTGGCAATGGCGGCCACATCTACAACGACAGGCACGCGCCCTTTGCCGCGGCTCAAGAGCCAGCCGATCTCCGCCGCACCAACATCGTCGGGTTTTCGTGGGCTGAGCAGTTGACTCAACTCATCGTCTTCCGCCAGGCAGATCGGGCTGCCGGCGCGCGGCGGGATCTGTGGGTTGACGAGGCTGCGCAGGTCGTCGTCGTAGTAGCCGACCACCTCGGCGGTCAGCTCGAATAACTCGGGGCGATGTCCGCTGTAGCCTAGCAATGCAGCCACGGCCTCGGGAGCGATGTTCGGGTCGGCCATGAAGCTGTTTGGGTAGGGGCGGATCGGTTGGCGATCCCTGACCCGCGCCAGGACTGTGCGTTCTTCCCCATCGTCCATAATCGAGTAGGTTAGGAATTCACCGGCCTTGAGCACCGACTTTGGGTCCGGGGAGATAAATGTGAAGCTTTGTGGTGTTGGCCCTGGCCCTTTGACCAGTCCCACCGGCTTAGGCTTTTTCTCGCTCATGCCGTACCTCCCAATATCCCGATCTGGCTCTGCCACAGGAGGTCATCTTGTACCAACGCCAAGAGGGCCGCCTGGGCGGGATCGGTCAAGAGATCGCTGAGCTGGCTCAAAATGGCGCGTAGGAGATGGGGCGCAAGCGGTGTCCCTCGGGAGAGCAGTAGGGGCGCGTAAGCGAGATTCAAGATTGAGGCCGCATTGTGGAAGACCCGCACTTCATCATCGGCCATGCGCTCTACCAGCGCATCGGTCATGGCAGCCACCGGCGGCACGCCTTGGGTCGCTCTGCCGTCAGCAGTCAGCGTACCGACAGTTGTGATGCCCACCAGGATCGCCTTCTCGTTGAGGTAATCCGGTGAGAAGACCGCCAACTCGGTCTGCGGCGATAGTCGAGGGCCGAGTCGTCCGAAGTCTGGGTTGAGCAGAACCGTATCGTAGATCAGTCCTACCAGCCAGGAAGTCGGCTGGGTTGGCAGCGCGATACGCACAAACGTGCCGAAGGCATGGTCCCTGGGTGTCGGGCAACACTGAACTTCGCCGGGCCCGTATACCTGGCACACGTAGTCCGTGTGAGAGTTCGACCTCACAATCTTGCCAAGCAACATGCTTCTCCCCCCTCGTTTGATGCGGGTCAGAGACGGCGCCCCCGCTTGCTGAGCGCCTTCTTGGAAAACCATAGCGGGATGCCTTCGCGCGCCACAAACTGCTGGAACAGGGCCAGAAAGCGCTCGCGATCTTCCATCGTCAGCACTGCAGTCGCGTCGGCGGTCTCCAGTGTGTACGGATAGCCGATGCCTACCACACACTCGGCACGGATCACATCCATGACCCAGTCTTGGCGGCCGGCATCAAGCACCCACGCCGGCATTTCGACCCGTGCCGGCGGGTTGTCCGCTGTAGTCTTCAGATAGGTGAAGAGCACCCGTTCGTAAACGTTCTCCTTGTTCGGGGCAAGGACGCGATCTTCGCGGGCGCATTGGTACAGGCGGGCACGGTCGCCCCAGCGCGACATACGTTGTCGGAGGATTGCTGCATCGCTTACGATCGCGCGCCGGTCCAGCTTGTAGAGACGAGCGATCAGGCTTGTCAGATCAGTCGCGTAGCTGGTATCGACGTAGCCGATCAGCGGCACGCGGGTCTCTTCCGATACGTCCAGGAGATGCCCGACCGCAGCCATGTATGGTGTCTGGCGCTCCGGCGTCATCTGGGAGACGAACGAGATGACCAGCGACCCATCGACGAAGGCCAGGGCGCGGTCCGGCCGATCGGCGTGGCGCTGCAGGAAGTCTTCGGCCTGCTGGAACTCTGCCTGAAAACGCCGCCATTCTACTTCCTTGTCGGCGAATCCGCTTTCGTCGCCTGCTAGCTCGTCAGGGGACAGTACCTCCACCGCCACGTCTTTGATGTACTCGCCCTGGCCATCATCGACATGGCGATTCTCGAACCACCCAACCTGAACCACACCCACGGGGACGGATACGTCCCTGGATGACGAAATCTGCGAACCGTCGGCTGCGAAGGTCGTCACGCCACGCAGTATGTCCAGCGCCCACTGCCGTGCCTGTTCATGATTGGCCCATGAGTGCGCGAAGGGTAAGATCAGCGGGTGGGCGTCCTGCTCGGCCGTGGGGCGCGCGCCAGGCCATGCTATGCCTGCAATCGCCGCTTCGATATCGGCCTGGGAGCGGTTTTCGAAGCTCAGCAGCGCCTCGTTCAACGCTTCCAGGTTGGCTTTGGAGATCCGCTCGGCATTTCTGAAACGGTCACGCTTCTGTTCCAGCGCGGCCACCAGCTTTTCACGATACAGCATCAGCGTTCCTCGATCCGGCTCAGGCCGTGGTCCTTCACCACGTGGATGACATGGTGTGTATCCCGCTGGAATGCGTCATCGTGCGTGATGACAAAAATCTGCTGCAGACCTTCCATCTGGGTGATGCGATCCGCCAGCTTGTCCCGCCGTTTGTCGTCCAGGTTGGCCGTCGGCTCATCCAGGAACAAGATCCGGACGTCCGACATCTGCATCAGCAGAGCTAGCCGCACAGCGATGGCTGCGGCCATCTGCTCCCCGCCGGACAATTGCTTGAACGCGCGCTGCTCGCCCTTGCAGCGCGCGTTGATGGCGTAAGTGTCATCCCAATTGATTGTCAGAGCCGGATCGTCGAGGATGTCCTGGAAGATATGGTTGGCCTGATACGAGATCACCTCGACGCGCCGGCGAACCACCTGCGGGCCGGCATCTTTGATACTTTGGCGGACGAACTTGAACACCTCAGCCAATCGGTCCAGGCGCTTGACTTCGCCCTGTGCCGCTTCCAGGCTTCGTTGTTGTTCAAGTAGGCGCCCGATCTCAGCCTGCAACGCCACCAATTGCTGTCCCCATTCGGCCAACTTCGTGTCGAGTTGGATGATGGTTTTTGCGATCTCTTCAATTTTGGCTTGCACCCGTTGATGGTCAACCGCATCGTAACAGCGAACAGCCTCGAGGTGGCGCTCTGCGGCTCTGACTCGTTCTGTTTCTCGCTTCTCTGCCAGCACGTGTAGCTCGTCAAGTGCCCTCTGCCGGGCGTCACGAGTGCTGGCAAGCTGCTCGTTCGCAGTGTAACGCCGGTCATCGGTGGCATGCTGTTCCATCTCTGCCGCAACTTGTGCCAGGTCAGCGTCGAGAGTGCCGAAGGGTTCCAGAGCGACCTGTTGGGCGCTTTGCTGTTCAAGCAGGGCAGCCAGGCGAAGGTGGACTTGGCATTGCTCCCTTTCAAGTTCGTCTCGCCGTTCGGCGATGGATTGCTGCTTTGCCTGCTGAGTGCGTGGATCACCGAGTTCTCCCAGCGACCTCTGGGTTTGCGCGAGCGCTGCTGGCGCTTCAGACAGAGCATTGGCGCGCTGCGCCCACTCGTTTCCCTCGTGGTTGGTCTGGTCGATCTGCGACGCCAGCTCCTCAGCCCGCGATGGCAGCGGCAGCGTAGCGACGTGCCGGTTGGCTCGGTCTCGTTCAGAGTCCACGCGATCACGCGCCTGCTCCAAAGCCTCGCGCTGACCTGCTAGTTCAGCGATCCGAGCGTCGAGATGATCCAGGATTTGCTTTGCCTCAGCGGCCCGCTCCCGCGCACCGGCCAACGCTTCAATCTGTTTTCGCCAGGTCTCGATCTTGCGTTGCTGTTCAGCGAGGCCCTGCCGAGCCTCCTCAACCTGAGCAGGCGCAGCAAGAGCGGTCAGTGACCTCTGCAGCATCTCTTGTTGGCGAGTCAGGCGGCCCATCTCTTGTTTCGCAGACGTTTTCGCCTCATGGGCGGCATCTCGGCGTTCGGAGAGCCCCTGGTGTTCCTGCGCGAACTCACCCTCTAAATGCCGGGCGCGGTCATCATCGAGTTGGCTCTTGCAAACCGGGCACTCGGCCGCATCGGCGCCGCGCAGCACAGACAGACGCTCGTCCAACAGGTTCAGCGACTGCCCACACTGCTCAAACTCAGCCTGCGCCGCAGCCTGCTTCGTTTGCCGCTGTAAAAGTTCGGCGCTGATATCGGCCAACTGCTGTTCGATCTCCATACGTTCCGTAAGGGCTGCCTCGGCTTTCACCAAGCGCACCTGCTGACGATCTAAGACCGTGGTCTCCTCTGCAACGCGCTTCTCAGCATTGGCCAACTCCTGCACTTTGTGTTCAGCCTGTCGCCATGCAGCATCCTCCGTCGGACGGAGACTCTGCAATGGCCTGAGTTCCTCGTCTATTGCCGCGATCTGCGAGATCAGATCCTCGCGTCTCTGAGTCAGGCTGGCAAGGCGTTCCTCGTAAGCGGCTCGTTCACGAAGCTTTGCCTGCACACCTGCTAGGTCAGCAGCCAGTTGCGCGGCGCGGCTGTGGGCCTTAGCCGCCTCATCCACGGCATGTTGACAGTCTAGTACCTGCTGCTGAGCTGCGGCTACGTCAGCTTCAAGTTGAGCCTGTCGTTTGACCGACGGCGCCAATTCGATCAAGCGCACCTCGGCTTGCACCACGCGATCGAGATCGGCCCCAATGCCGGACAAGCCTGTTTTCACCTCGGTCAAGGATTTCTCGATGCCGGTGAGCTTTGTCCGCTCACGGTCACGCTCGCCGAGCTTTCTGCTGAGCTCGTCACGCCGGCTGAGAGCATTGCGGTACACCAGATGCCCTGCCATGCTCTCGGTTACAACGAGCGCAGCTTGGCCGGCTTGTAGAAGAGCATCTCTGGCCCCATTCATCTGTGCCTGGGTGGTCTCAAGGGCGTGTTCAGCAGCGGTCAGGGCACGAGCCAGAGTCTCCACCATGACTTTGGAGGCGTCAAGCACCGCGACTGTCGCTTTGAGCGCTTCTTGATTCGCCCTGGCACCAACCAGTTCGCTCCTGGCACTTGCAGTCCTGGCTTCCAGGTCACTCACCTGGTTCCAGACGGCTGGCAGTCTTTCCAGGCCGCCCATCAGTCCTGCTGCTCGCTCGCGTTGCGCGCTAAGAGACTCTCTCAAATGCCGATCAGATCTCGCCAACTCATCATAGGCAGTTCGATACTCCGTCACCCTAAGTAGCTCGTCAAACACGGTCTTACGGGGTTGTGCTGTCTCAAGGAATATCCCCGTCATACCGCCTTGGGGCACGCCGATGGCGTTGTGAAACAACGCCTTTGCGTAATCGCCAAGTTCGACGCCCATCTCGTCGCTGAGCCAATGCTCCGTGTCCTCCTGTCGGCGAGTCAGGCGTTTTTCGATCGTAGGATCGAAGATGTAGGATGAGCCGCTGCCCACTTTGCGCACAAGCTGGTACGGTCGGTTATCTCTACCCAGAAAGCTGAGTACGATTTCGCCTTCGGATTCGCCCTCGCGACGAAACTGATCCTTGGTGTAGTCGAGCGCGCCAAACAGCGCAAATCCGATAGCTTCCAAGATCGTGGTCTTGCCGCTGCCGTTCTCGCCCCAGATGAGGTTGACACCTGGCAGAAAGGCGACTCGCGCTTCGTCCCGTCCGTAGCTCTTCACGTTCTGTAGGGTGAGCTTAGTGATTTCCATCGGCAGCCTCCGCGTCAAACCCATCGATCCGTGTTTGTAGTGTGGCGAGGATGGCCTCTGGGCTGGTGTCGGTAAGCGCTAGCTTCTTGACTTCGAGCATGACACTGGCCCAGGCATCGGCGCAAGGCGCATAGCGGCTATGGCTCTCTGCAAAGGCTCTTAGGACACTGCGTTCGAGATCTTCCGGTGACGCAATCTCCGCTTCCGCAAGGTCGAGGCCGCGCAATTTCAACTTGGTCGTGTCGATCTCCTCATGCAGTGAGCCGACCTTAGCTTTGATCAGCGCCTTCATAGTTTCTCGGTCCAGATCGGAATATTCGAATTGCAGCACGCCGGTGAGGCGGATCTCGACGACCGGCTTCTGGCCATCAATCCGCCAGTTGCGCTTCCAGCCCTGGAGAGCATCGCCCAGGGTGCGGAGCAACTCAGATGGGCTGGCATAGGTGTCGACAGGGAAGGTTTCGGAGTGAAAGGGGCGGTAGGGCAGCTTGACATGTCTCGCTGTGATAGTTCCCGTATCCCCAACGGTTACGTCATACAGTCCCTTGTCCCAGTTCCGCTCGTTCATGCCGCAGACTTCCAGCGACCCAGGGTTGTGGGCCCAACCGTCGCGCGCGAACTGCTTGTGGAGGTGGCCGAGCGCCAGGTAATCCACACAGTGGCGTAACGGCTCGAGCTGTGCGTAGGTTAGGCAACCGGGCACCTGCGGCATTTCACCTTCGACACCAGCGTGAGTGAGGAGCACCGTAGTTTTCCCATCGGGATTTGGTACTGTGCGTATGCCTCCCGCTATATTGGTCATGAGGGGAGCCGCCGCCGCACCAAGCCACGGGAGGCCGAAAATCCGGACGTTTCCGATGTCCAGATATCCGCCGCCGCTTCCATCCCATGGGGTGAAGCTCAATTCCTCTCTCTTTGCATCAGGATTTAACAGTGTTAGGTACCCCTCATGCGCTAGCACCTCCATCCAGGATGCCTGATCTCGCCAACGCGCTTGATCATGATTGCCCTCGACTGCGATTACGGGGATGCCGGCTTGGCGCGCCTGTCCAAGTGTGTCCGCTGCTTGGATGAAGGCCAAGGGCTCCAAAGTCGCCTTGTTGAAAAGGTCGCCTGCGATCAGAACCGCATCCACATGGTGCTTAACGCCATACTGGATCGCGCGTTCAAAGGCCAACCCGAAATCGTCGAATCGGTCTGGCAGATTGTACTGCTGATAGCCCAGATGAACATCGGCGACGTGAATGAAGCGCATGCCTCAACCTCCAGTGAGTAGAAATCTGGTGGTTCCTTGCCCGCCTTGTTGTTGGAACTCAACGATAGCACCTGCTATCACTCCGTCATCACCCGTCCGAGCGCATTTAACTGTACCACGCTCTCCCGCACGCTCAAATCCACCAGGTTGACCTCCATCTCCCCTGTCGCCTCCAGCCGAAGCTGCAACTTCACCTCCGCGCCGGACTCGACCAGCGGCCGGACGACCGACTGGTAGAAGTCGTACCACTGGCGCCAGTCCACCGGTGTCTCAATGGTCACGCGGCGATAAGTGCTCGGCGAAGGTGGCAGCGGTACGGGTTGCGGCCCGGGACCCGGTTCCGGCCTCGGCTGGGGTTCTGGGCCGGGTGCGGGGCGCGGGGTTGGCGCTGGCCTCGGTTCCGGCTCGAGCGGCCGGAGCAGCCGTTCGGCCAACGCTGGCCGCAATAGCCACGCGCCTTCGATGATCTCGAACGCGCCGGACGGCAGCGATTCGCGGCAGTGGATGGTGTCGAACGTCTTGCCGTCCCCGAGGGCATACGCGAACAGGCCGCGCTGGACGCCCCACGAGACCGTGTTCTGGAGCGCCTCCGGGCCGGTGAGCATCGGCAGGTAGGGGAAGCGGCAGAAGTAGTCCCAGAGGGTCGCCACGTTGATGGCTTCGTCTTCGGCCGGCCATAGGCGCCACTGGTCGCCCTTGCCTTCGCTGACCAGTCGCGGGTCGAGCCGGTCGAGCAGGCGTTGGTCATCCATCATGCGCTTCCAGACACGCTGGCTCAGGCTGTGCTCGCCCGGCCGGTAGCCGGGGAAGCCGTGCTCCTGCCGGACCCACAGCGTTGTCTCCCCATCGGCGGCCTCGTTCGCCTCGGCGCGCCCGGTGGGGGCGATGATGACCGTGTACGCGCCCCAGACCGCGCCGGGCAGGCCCTTGCGCGCCCGATCCAGGCGCGTTTCCAGGTCTTCTATCTGGATTTCGGAGAGACCGCCGCCGCGCCGTCCCGTGCCCCTGTCCTGCGACGCAGGGGGGCGGTATTGGCGATGGATGGCTTCCAGCGCCAACAACTGCACCGCCGCGTCCTCCATCAGCCGCACGCCCTCGACCGTGGGCAGCACGAAAGCAAGGGTGTTCTTGAGCTGCCTGAAGGTGTTGCCCGCGCTTTTGAAGATGCTTTGGATGAAGGCCTGCGCTCCGCCTTGCTCGCGTTCGCTGGGGCCCCAGGCATGTTGCGGGTCCAGGACGACCAGGGCCAGTTTGGGTTGGGTTCGCACGTCAATCGGTCCGGCCGGCCAGATGGCGGCGTGAGGGAAGGGGCGGCCGCCGGCCACCTCCTCGACGGCCTCCTGGAGTTTCTGGCGGACGGCGTCCGGCTCCTGGCGGATGGCATCTATGCGCGTGACCAGCATCTGGTTCAAGTTGGGCTGGCTGTCAAAGCGGTAGGTGCCCTCCTGGTAGACCAGGTACCAGAGGCGGCGCTGCAGCTTGTCCAGGGCATCGGCGGCCAGCGCGGGCACCACACCCGGTTGCAGGGTCGCCAGCCACAACTGCGGCCGTTCGGCCGAGGGCGATCGCTGTGTGGCGCCGCTGTGCGAATACATGAAGATCGCAGTGGCCAACCCCGTGGCGATACGGTGGCGCGCGTAGTCGCCGCCGGTGACACGATCCAGCAGGGGCGCCTTGGACTCGGCGGCGCCGCCGATGTCGGAGAGGATGGCCGATTCGTAGTCGCCGCGATTGTCAACGTATTCCAGCAACTCGTTGCGGAGCTCACCGTCGTCCAGGTTGACGTGCGCGGGCTGGATCAAAGGCGATGCCTGCTTGGCCCGGTAGAGATCGCCCACGATCAGCGCCAGCAGTCGCAGCACCCCGCGGGTGCGCTGGAACCCGCTGATGCTGCCCCAGCGGTCGCGCAGGATCTCGATCAGCGCCGGGTGGAACGGATACGCGCGCACCATCAGGTCGCGGTACTCCGGCGCCTGGACCTCTTGCGGAAAATCGTTGGGGTGCCCGCGGTAATAGTCCCAGTACGCTTGCGCAACGCCGCGGGCCTGGGCCGCGATGGCCGCTGGATCGGAGTCGAACAGGCGGCGCTTGAGGATCTCGTATAGCTCCTCGCGTTCGGCGCTGACCTCGACTTGCCGGGTGCGGCGGAGGATACGGATGGCGGTATCAATCTCACGCGCAGCGCGGATCGCGGCTTCGCCGATCTGCTCTTGCTCGCTGGAGGTCATGGTGAGCACCAAGGCCACGTTATCGGCTGCGTTGACCGCGCGAGTCAGCTCCAGCAGGAACTCCTGGGCCTGGTCGGACAGGTAGCCGCGGCCTACGGCGATGCCGCTGGCCTTGGTGATGTACGAAAGGGTCTCATCAACCAGGATCAGCGACGGGCCGGCAGCCGCAAAGAGGCGCGCCAGCGTCTCACTGCCCGGCGCCACCCGCGCCTCGTCGCTGGCCCGCACGATCTCATAAAGCTCGGCCCCGCGATCTTGCCCGCCCAGCCGGTAGGCCAGCTCGCCCCAAAGGGTGCGCAGGACGATGCCATCGGGCGTGCGGCGCGGCTGGCTGGGGCTGATGTGTGCACAGTCCACCGCCGCGATGCGGGCGGCCGGCACCGCGTCCAACTCCGCCTCGGCCAGGAGCTGCGCCACCGGCTCCAGGTAGCTCACTTCGGCCCCGTGAGCGACCATGTGGTAGAGGGTCAGCAGCGTATGGGTCTTGCCGCCGCCGAAGACCGTGGCCATCTGGGCGATGGCGATGCCGTCCTCCTGGCCCGCCAGCCGGCGGAGTACGCCACGCAGGGTGGCGCGCAGCCCGCGCGTGAGGAAGGTGCGCCGGAAGAAGGTGTCCGGGTCGCGGTATTCGGGGACCGCGTCCCCCTCGATCACCTGGGCCAGGTCTACCGCGAACACCTTCAGATCCATGCGCCCCTCGCGGATGTCGCGGTGGGGCATGGCGATGTGCCACCAGGGGACCTCACCCCCTGGACCTCTTTCCTGTGCGGCAGGAGAGGGGGGAATCTTGCCGGCCTCGCGCAGGATCAGCTCAACCTGGTTGACGACGTAGGCCGCCTCGGCGGGATCAGGCTCGTGCCCCTGATGGACGGCGCGATTACGGATCTCGACGAGTGGATCGAGCGCGGCCACATTGAGGTAGACCGGCGGCCGACCCAGTACCTGCGGCAGGTCTTCGTACGCCCGGCTGGCGCGGTAGACGCCGATCAACTTGCCCAGCGTGAGCTTGTTGAGCGGCTGACCACCGCTAACCTTTTCCTGGGTTTCGACCAGTTGTCGCTGCCGCGTGGGCGCGGATTGGCCGAGGAGTTGATTGTAAAGCTCGATTAGCAGGTTCTCCAGCAAGCTGGCTGCGGTCTGGACTGCCTGGGCGCTATGGCCTTGCTCCAAGAGCGTTCTGGCCTTCGATAGAGTCTGCGAATAGTTCATTGTTGGCCCTCACTGCTATTTACGTATTGCGCATCAGTCCGATACAGTTTCTCAAGGATCGAAGAAGATCCATCCCAGCAGTTGGGCGACTGCATTCAATGACCAAAGTTAGGACGCGGTATAGATCGCGTGTATCAAGCAATGCCAAGTTAAGTAATTGAGCATGCTTGATGGCATCGCCTGCGAATACCTGCCTTCCTTCTGTATCTCGATCCGCCGGTGAAAGACCGCGATAGGCGTTGGCTGCTAGGATGCCCTTTACGAGCTTGTTTCCCGGGTTTTGTGCCCTGAATTCGTCCATATGTCGATCAAGATCGAACACTTCACGTCGTCCAACTGAACCATTTAGCCCCTTCACCTCAAACAGGATGGTCTCTCCATGAAGTTCTCCGGCGATATCATGGTCACCCTTCCTTCCGCGTCGTACGTTTTCCAGGCCGAGCAGTTTGAGAGCCTCAAGCACAACCTCTTCCAGGGGTTCGCCAGATTCGTACAGCAATCTGCGCCAACGCTCAAGCTGTCCTCTTTCAGTGGTAAGTTGGGTCACTTGCCTGGAGATCTCTTCAAGTTGCACCGAAAGACGCTCGATTTCCTGGTCAAATTCCTTGCCCCGCGGTGATAGGATCGTGTCAATCCAGTTCGGCACTTCGGATTTGGGGAAGTCGGTGCCACAAAACGTACGCAGAAGGCTGCTCAGGGCCAGGAAGACATCGCCACCAACAGGATAGTGTAATAGATAAATCGGCCCTGATACTCGCTCCGTTTGCTCCGGTTTTCTGAGACGAACAGCTTCACCGTACTCATTGATCTGGTACACCTTGTAAGCGCGGTAGCGCAGTTCCATTCCGAGAGGTTGTCGCGAGAGGTTCTCAAAGAGCGTCTCTGATTCCAGAACCAACACTTGTTCCTTGGAGGGTAGCCCAACGTTCAGGTGCTCGAGAATTTGGAAATCCTTCTCAAAGTAGAAGTGCCACGTCTTTATGTGTTTGCGGTATTCACCAAACCTGCGATCAACCTCCTTGATCACCTCGCCAGTTTCGAGATGTGTCTTCACTGGCAGTGAACACCAGGAATAGGCGCTTAGTGAAGTGTAAGCAAGAGTGGGACGACCTCCCGTCTGCGTGCGAAACTGGAACCATTCCTGGGGTGCGGCCAGGGCGAAAATCGTCCTGTCGCTGTTGATGACCTGAAGTACCTGGTCACGCAGGCTATCGAGGTTGTTTCCTAGGCGGACTATTGGCTCCAAGGAGGTGTCCTTAGTGTTCGCTTCATCCCGCTGCTTCCATTCACTCAACATATTGAAGAGGCTGCCGCAATTGATAAAGAGGACATCATGGTCCGCAGCATTGGGCCATTCCCAGTCCGTCCAATCAAAAGCGTTGAAGCCACGTACCTTGCTGAATCCCGCGAAGAGAATCCGCGATGGTCTAGAATCTTCGGCGCTTGCTGGTTCAGTCACTTGCTGATCATTCCTTTGTCTTTCAGAGACGACCTTGCTGAGTAGTCCTTTCAGATTCAGTCGCATGGCATACCGCCGATATCCTCACAACAGCCGCTCCTGACGCGGCACCTCCGGCTGCGACTCGCAGCCGGAGGGAACCCTTCCCCAGCAACCGGCGATCTCCGTCGGCGGGCGACGTGGGTATCTAGCAACATTTATGCAGCCTACCGCTGCTGCACCTGGGAATCCCGAACCGGCGTCGATAATGGGCCCCGTGAGCAGGTTTGCAGATCTGGGACAGGGGCGTATTTCCACGCGTGTCTACACTGTCTCCGCAGCGAGATCGGTATAGACTCTTCTTGCTGCTGCCCAAAACTGTGAAAGCAACTCGATGGACTGTGGTTTAGGAAGCGTCGCGTCTTCGAGTCTTTCTTCTAGCCCAGTTCGCCTCTTGTAGCTTTCAATGGCAACCTCGAAGACCTTCGGTTTCCTCTTGAATTCCGCCCGAACCTGCATCATGTAGGCATGCTCTCGGTGCTCGTACTCATAGGTCATGGCGGAGAAACGATAACCACCCTTCTCGCACTCACGGACGAAGGCATTGTTGCGGAGATCGTCCCCTTCAAGGATTGCTTGGCTAATTCCAGAGAGAGTTACATGGTCCGCCTGAACGCTATCTGAGGTGTCATTGGCATTCTCGTTGTCGTCATCTTCATCTGTATTTTCGTTAGTAGCTCTCCGCAAGACCAAGTGCTTGACCTGTGTGAATGTCCAGTTCCTCTGTGTGCCCTGCCTGGCAAGTTCATCAAAAAAAGCGACCGTCTGCGATGTTGTTAGCTGTGATTGATCTATTGTGACCACGTCGGAACCGCGTGGCATCGCGCCGTTGAGCCAGTCCTCCATGAGGCGAGCATCATTGGACCGATCGCAATCTATCAGCACACGCCAAACCCTCTTCTTTTCCTGTCGGACATAATAGTCGAAGGATCGTTCCGTGCCCTGTAGGAATTGCACGCGTCCTGGCCTTCGCTGGGTATACTCGACTTGTCCCTGATGGAGCTCGTTTCCAGCTTGTTTGCTGGACGTTAACGCACCAAGCTTCATATTCGCCTTCTGATCGACCACTTTGCCGCGCCAACTGTCAAGCAGGTCGACAAGACTGAAGGTTTCATCTTCGCAAGTGACGAGGAATCCAGCGAGGGTGCTTCGTGAGTGAACCTGAAGCGCCGCATTGCGGATCTGTTCCAGTTCCCCGTGTTCGAGAAGCAATCCTGATATGAACTCCGCGAGGTCGCTCTGGGTGGCGTGGGTGATGAAGACTCCACGATTTTGCAGAAAGTCCTCTACAAAACCTCTACGGCAGAACTCGGTGAGAGACTGCTCGATTTCATACCGCGACGGATATTTCAGTTCATCTGTCATCGTGGTCACTCTCCGGCTTCGTTCTTGACCCATGAGGGCAGGTCGCCAAACCGATCCATGGTCTTCAATTGAACCTTGTGGTACTGATCATCTTCGAAAAGCTTCTTCACGTCAGGCTCGATCTTCCGAAAGTCATCATCACGCTGATAGAGATAGATGTACAGATTGTGGTCGCTTTGAGCCATCCCGAGTTCCAACAGAGCTGACCGCAGCCTCTGGAAGCTTTGAAGATCAAGGTGCCCGAAGTAGAAGACAACGTCGGCGTCTACGATCTGCGACGACCGGGCATCCAACTCGCGTGACTTAGCCAAAACGCACTTTGAAAACAAACCCTCGATGTTAAGCACTTCCGTAAGCTGAGACGGATGACCGAAGTCCAACGCCGACGGATAGAAGAACTTCAATCGTCCGGACGCTGCGCTATCGGCCTTGTTGGTGTTGTTCCACTCCTGTACTGCCTGCAAGAGGGAGCACAGTCGCAGGATTGCCTCATTTTCGAGTACGAAAAGCCGTGATGGGCTTCCTATACTGCCGCGACGACGGGTCGTCTTCACGGTTTGCATGGACTCGGTCAGGGTCGATCGGAATCGTGGATAGTTCTCCAGATCATGAAACCAAAGCACCAGCAAACCGTTCCTTGACGTGGACTCCCCCATGGCAGGATACTGCGAGTTAAATGGCCCAGATCTGCGCAATTCCGTCATTTTCTCGTGCAGTCTGTCAACCCAATCGAGTAGCTTGGCTCTGTTGAAGCTTGTTGTGCGGTAACGTTTCGCTTCAACAAACACCCCTTCCAAGCTCTGATGCAGGCCATCACGGTATCGAAACAAGGAATCAATCCCGTGTTGCTGACCGTCAACCCCTTCGATATCGATGTTGCTGTCAGCGATTTTCTCCCAACCGATGCGCTTGAATAACACTGAAGCCTCGTCTGTCCAGCGATTGCCGTTCTTTCCTTCATCTTCGGGCATTGGACTTCACTCCTTCCCGCCAAGTAATGCCACCTTCAGGAAGCCTATGACCTCGTTGATTTCATCCTCATGGCATCTGACTGTCAGCCGTCCGCCTGGCCCCATATTCATCGTAAAGCGGCCTGATCTGGGTTCGGACACAGATATCGTGGACTTGGAAACGTCCGAGGCGTACTTCTGGATGATGTCCATCGCCAAGGCTGGGACCGTCAAACGCATCTCGTAACGACCGATGATCCCTTCACGATGTTGGAAGTTGTTCACGGTAAGCTTGTCCACAGTGACTTCTGCGCCTGCCCCTACGAGAATCGGTATGACCTTCGCCGGGGCTAATGTTATTGGTGAAAAGGTGAATTGGGTATTAAAGAACGGTCGTAAGACAAACAGCACTTTAGGCACATCTCTGGAGGATCCAAAGACCTCCACGAGCCGGAATTCGCTGTCGAGCGCAAAACGCGTTTCGGAGAACAAGAAGATCTCCCGATCGACGAGTTCTCCTTTCGCGGCGTCTAATTGTGGAATAAAGGTGGTGGTTCGTTTGACCAGCACAGCACTGAGATAAGAATCCTCCAACAAGACTCCACGGAAACCGTATCCCAGTTCCTCACTGTAACGCAGGCTAAGGAACCGCTGCTTGAGTTCCTTCAACAACTGTGCATCTAGTGGCTCCATGTGGAACCATGACACCGAAAATGCTTGGGCCATTTGCTGGTTCCCTCCCTATTAACTCGACATGTGGTACCTGTTTCAGAGCAACCTCTCCTGCCGAGACACGTCCGGCAGCGACTCGCTGCTGGCCAGGAACCCCTCCAGCAGCCGGCGCTCGCCGTCCTCGGGCGGCAGGATGTCCACCAACGTTTGTGCGACCAGGCGCACTTGGTCGTCGCGGCCGGCCGCGGCTTCGGCCAGGAAGCGGGCCAGCGCTTCACGGTTGCCACCTTCCCACAGCGCCACAGATCGGTGCAGCACATCCACGATGTCCGCTTGCCGACCTGAACGGTCGGGCAGGCCCAAGTCTTCCAACTTGCCGCGCTCCCGCGGTCCCAGCAATCCCACCGTCTCGCCGCTCTGCTTGAGGATGCCGCGACGCTCCATGAGGGCCGAGACATCCGCGCCCAGGGCCATGGCTAACCGCATGGCATCGTCGAACGCGATCTTCTCGCTGGCGTAGGCCCAGCGGTGCAGGATGTAGTAACGCGTGGCCGCGTCAACGCTGCCGACTTTCGCTGCGGAGCCGTTCAGGATGCGATCCATCGCGTACTCCGAGACCAACGACTGCACCAGGTTCAGCAGTTCACCCACCTTGACCTCGCTGCCGTCCAGCCGGTAGACGTGACCATAGCGGCCGAAGACCGACACGGCCGGCCCGATGGCGCTGATGAAGAAGTCCGCGCCGCGGATGCCGTGCGCCCAGAAGAAGTCGAGCCGCTCGCGGATAGTGGCCGTCAGCTCCTCGCGCACGTCGTCCAGGTAGCCGTCCTTGTTGGCATCGCGCACGCGGCAGACGATGAAGATGGATGTGGCCAGAGAGGCAGTGCCTTGGGCCCGCAAGCGTACTGCTCTTTCGGTATGTAGCGGCCACGATGCCGTGACCACCAAACCGGCGTCCAGCAAGCTGTTGAGAAGCGTCTCCCAGGCAGTGGTGGACTTGTGGGCGAAGACCACGACGAAGATGCCGTCAGATTGTAGAACGCGGCGGGCCTCGGCAAACGCATGGGTCATCTCAGTTTCGTAGAAAGTGGCGTCTTTCGTACTTGTTGACAGGGAATGGGGTCGGTCTTGAACGATTTCTGGTCCTTTCGGAGTCAGAGGAGTTCGGAAGATTGACGGATAGAGTTGCCCGACGGATCGCTTCAACCAGACATAGAAGAAATCAGCCAGATGGGAGTACGGAACGCTGTCATAGTATGGTGGGTCGGTGACAATAGCGTCGAAGTAGCCGTCTGAATAGGTTAAGCGGGTAGCCGTTCCCTGCTGAACTGTCGCAGGCTGATCTGAGGCTTGGGTACCGTGTTCGATGACGCGCGCAATCCATTCGAGAGCTCCCGTCCAGTTGCCACTGGATGCACTGAACGGGTTTGCTTCGGTGTAGTCCCACACCATGCCAAGAGCGTGTCGGACGAATGTGTGTCCAATGAACTCACCGCCGCTTGTCCAAGTGCAAAGCGTGGAGAGAAAATCAGCCAAGCGGTCGACTCCCAGAGCCAGGAATGACACAATGGCTTTGGCATGCTCATCATTGATGCCAGTGTCGAGCATGGCGTCATAAGAGGCCCGAACTTGGCGACAGAATATCGTGAGGGCCAACAACTGACGGCTGTTGAACAACTTGTCCCATGTTCCCAATCCGTAAAGGGGCAGGGAAATTCTCCTCAACTCGGTGTTGGGAATCGGCTCATCAGGAACTTCGCTTCTAACGCCAGCCAGCAATTCTGCTGCTGCATTAAACAGGTGTTGGTCATGCTTGGTAGTCGGACGATAGCCCTTGCCTGCGTCTTCTTGCTCGCAAATCACCGCTAGCGGCATCTCGCCCATGCGCCCGGCGGTGCCTTCTTCACGAATATGCTCTACGTCGGCCACCTGACCACAGACCAGGCATGTCGCATGCCCCGCGCTGCTGGTGCCCTGGTTCGGATCAAAGTCCTTGTGGGCGGCATTCGCCAGATCAACCACCTCGAATGTTATCCGTTTCTCGGCCCGATCCACCACCGGCTTGAGCGAGAGCTTGCGCGTGCCCGTGTTTGCCAACCACCACTGGCGGACCAGCGGCATCTCGGCGCGGCATGCAGGGTTGGGGCAGCGCGCCGTGCGCGCCCACAAGTAGCCGACGATGGTTTCCTTGCCGGCCGGGTTGGCGTACAGGTGGCCGATCTGCTCGCGCGCCTGTTCCAGCACCCACTGGCCCCACTTCCGGACGTCTGCAGCCAACGGATTGCCCCCGGTCTCCTCAGGCAGCGTCAGGTTGAGGGCCATCTGCTCCGGCTCCTCCTGGCCGGGCAGGCGCAACTGCTTTGGTCCTCCGGCGCCGGGCGGTGTGATCCGCTCCGGCTGGCCGTACTTTTGGGGATAGACCAGCGTGCAGAGCTCGATCAGATGCGCGACGGGGTTCAACTCGACGGCGTGGGTTTCGCAGCCCAGGCGCAGCGCCTCCAGCCCGGTCGCGCCGCCGCCCATGAACGGATCGAGCAGCCGCGGCGGCCGGTCGGGGAACGCACGGCGGATCAGGTCGCGGGCCTGCTCGATGGCCTCGGAGTTGCCGTCCTTCACCTGATCCCAGTTCACGATAACCTTGATCAGCTCTTCCAGCTTTTCGCGCTCGGCGTCGTCCTCGGGCGCGGGGATCAGCGACGCGAAGATCGCCGCGCGCATCGCGGCCAGCGGCCGCCGTGCCCACCAGATGTGCAGCGTGGAGATGTGCCCGTGGCGGATGGACTTCTCCCGCGCCGACTGCTCGCTGATGGCAGCGAGGGGGAGGGAGACTTCGATGAGACGACGATCGGCCATAAGGTTGCTCAACCTCTCGTTTGTTCCGGCCCAGCCGCGTCTGCGTCCAGCATGCCCGTCAGCTCTTCCTCGGTTATCTCGATAGCTTGCAGCGGACGACGCTGCGAGACGGACTTATCGTAGGGGAATATGTCCACCGTGATCATGAAAATTGTCTTGTGGTTATGAACCACGACCGGGATCTCGGCGGCGCGGCGCAATGTGAACCGCAGGTCGCGGTCGGTGGTCTTGTAGATGACCAAGTAGCCGAACGGTTCATTGTGCTGCTGCGTGTAGGTGTAGACCTGGGCAAATCCCTTCCGCAGATACGTCTTCCCGCGGCTATCGCCATCAAAGATTTTCGCGTCGAGCACTAGCGGATCGGGCGTGTTCTGAGCGGCGATCAGATCAACCTCTCCGGTGACAGAAGAAGGCTCAATCATGAAGTCAATGCCCTGATCGTACAGAAAGGCATACAGATCCAAGGCGAGGTGCTTCTCCGTGTGACGTGCATCGTCCAGACAGAGTCTGTATAGGTTGTCGCGGTAGAACCATTCCGAGCGGTGTTTGTATCGCAAGAGCAGGGCCAGCATGGCACGCTGATCGTCCAACTGCTCGTCGACGTATTCGTAGAACGGCTCAAGATACAGTTCGCGCACCTCATCCAACGCCTCGTCGAGGTGTGACACGAACCTCGAGGACAGTTGGATCAGCACGTTTTCATCGCTGTTGGCCAAGTGCCTCAAGATCCAATAGCCCGTGGCGGCGGCTTCCTCCTCGGTTTCGGCACGCCACTCGTTTCCCTGCAACAATGCGTTGGTGACATCCGCGAGGTTGGGGAACTGTGCAAGAAGTCCCTCTATGATGCCCACGAAGACTGGTTGGCGATCAAAGAACCGCCAGAACTGCGCCAGAGCCGATGGGAACACCTGAGAGTCTACAGAGTTCAGTCGGCTAACCCGTTTCTGCAACTTGTACCTCAGATTCTGCACAAACAAAGGATCCATGGTTGCCCCTTCACAAACGGATCGTGATCTCGCCGACTCTCGCGAATTGATCCTGCAACTGGCGTACGGCCCGTCGCAAGTCTCGTATCGCCTTTTTGATCGAACCGAGATGGTCTTCCATCTGGATGTTCCGCTTGCAGCCGCGACAGATTGCTACGTCGCGAATCCGCACCTGTTTAAGAGTGACTCGGTTGGCGAAGTGACACGCGGGGCACTCGACCGTGATAGACTGCTTTCCGAGATCAAACATCGTTCACCCGATCAACCTGCCGAGATACTCGATATTCCGCCCCCCTGCTCTGCCACTCTCGCCCAGCCCTGCTGCGCCACACGGTAGCGTACCTGCGGGATCACTTCCTCTCGCGCCAGCCGGTGGGCCGGATCCTGCACCACGTGGATGCCCGGGGCCGTTAACGCGTCAGTCACGATGTACAACCAGTACGCCTCGCCCAACTGCTCGGCCTTCAGCCACTCGTTCCCCGAAAGCTCCACCGCGCCCACGCCCGCGCGGCCCTTCACTTCGATGTAGCGCACTTCGCCCTCGGGTCCGCGGCTCAATAGGTCATAGCCCGGCGATTGGGCGCTGACGTCCTCCACCCGCCACTCGCGGCCTTCCTCATAGGCGATCGCGAACGCCATGGCGGCGTCTTCGACCAAATCGCTGCGCCGCATCGACCGCTCGCCGGCATGGAAGGGCGCGGCTTCGTTCGCCGGCACGACCGCGGCCACGCCTAGGATCTCGGGCGCGCCCAATGCC
>Ga0351896_1129_pt1 | contig 22035 bp, 19 predicted proteins | sample BONcelHT113001C3_FD_205821 | JGI IMG/M metagenome (GOLD analysis project Ga0351896, IMG submission 205821) | Enriched cells from coal bed in the Powder River Basin, Montana, United States - BONCAT cells T11 rep1 HSBNCT.T11.300.1.C3 ...
CAGCGGCTGCCCGCTGGCTTGGCGGTATGACCAGTGCATTGCCGATTGTGATTGGTTATATACCTATTGGTTTTGCTTATGGTGTCCTGGCCAATAAAGCCGGGTTGTCCATGCTTAACACCCTGCTCATGTCGATCATTGTGTATGCCGGGTCATCGCAGTTTATCGCGGTGGGCCTGTTCGCCGCTGGCGCGCCGCTGCTTTCGGTGATCGCCACCACCTTTGTGGTCAACCTGCGCCATCTGCTTATGTCGGCTTCCATCGCCCCCAGATTGCAGGGCTGGCGCAAACCCGCCCTGGCCTGGTTTGCTTTTGAATTAACCGATGAATCTTTTGGGCTGCACAGCGCACATTTCACCGCCCACACCCCCGATAAATTATGGGTATTTGCCGTCAACCTTACCGCCCAGGTCTCCTGGGTGGCAGGCAGCTGGCTAGGGGCTGCTTTTGGGCAGCTGATCAGTGATGTGCGCCCCTTTGCCCTCGATTACGCGCTGCCGGCCATGTTTATCGCCCTGCTGGTGATGCAGTTACGCGGCGCAAACACATTAATTGTAGCCGCCGCCGCTGGAATCATATCCACAGCTTTGATGCTGGCCGGGATGAATCAGTGGAGCGTGATCCTGGCCACGCTGTTCGGGGCCACCCTGGGAATGGGATTGGAATTATGGATCAACAAAAAATCATAATCGGTCTGCTGGGAATGATGCTGGTAACCTACCTGCCGCGCGTTCTGCCGGTATGGTACCTGGCTGGCCGCCAGCTGCCTCGCGCGGTGGAAGTGTGGCTGCGTTATGTGCCGCCTGCCGTGCTGGCCGCCATGCTGCTGCCAGGCTTGTTGATGCCCGATGGCACGCTTCAGATCAACTTCACTAATTTATTTCTATTAGCCGCTGTGCCAGCCTTTATAATCGCCTGGAAAACCCGCAACCTGTTCGCCCCCGTCCTGACCGGTATGGCTCTGGTGGCCCTGGCGCGTCTGCTGGGCTGGGGATAATCACTTCAACCTGGCTGGTGCAGGCTCTCATGAATTATTGATTACCCATCCGGTTCCAGACGATTCCATATTCATCAATGAGCGTATCTGTAATGGGATCATACACCGCGTTAAAGCTGGAATCTGCCAGAAAACGGCGGGGATTCAGACACCAGATTTCCAACAGCGATGAGATGGTATCACCTTCCACATTGGCTGCTCCTCTTCCAATCGCCTTATCCCCACCGCAGACGGTCGCCATGTGGTCAAAATATCGTATGTGAAGATTATTGGAATTACCGCTGATCGTCAATTGCTGGAAACTGCCGTCCACATCAATCGACTCCCACGCGCCCTTAAACTCCGGTCCGCTCTTGGCAATTACTGGCAGCGCCACGAGCAACAACGCCACCAGAGCAATGACCCATGCAAGCCCTATTCGCTTCATCATATGCCTCCCGATTTGCGAAATCTTCCGCCTGCACCAGCCACTTAAATCATACGACGCGCCAGAGACGGATTCAAGCAGCAACATCTTCGGGCTGTTGACCGCGCCTCTGTTTCTCAAGAATGATACAATCCATAATCAAATCCATTTTCTCTTAGCAGCAGGAATTTCAAGATGAAAACTATCGGCATGATCGGCGGAATGAGTTGGGAATCATCCATTGAATATTACCGCATCACCAACCAGCGCGTGCGCGAGAAGTTGGGTGGTTTGCATTCGGCAAAAAGCGTAATGGTCTCGGTGGATTTTGCAGAAATCGAAAAGCTGCAAAGCAGCGGGCGTTGGGAAGAAGCCACCCAGGTCATGATCGAATCCGCCTTACAGGTACAGGTTGCTGGAGCCGACTTTTTGATCATTTGTACCAACACCATGCACCGCATGGCTGAAGAAGTTCGCGCCGCCTTGCATATTCCGCTGCTGCATATCGCTGACGCCACCGCCGCGCGCATCAAACCGGTAGGAATGACCAGGATTGGCCTGTTAGGTACGCGCTTCACCATGGAAGAATCCTTTTATCGCGGCCGCCTGGAAAGCCCGCATAATTTACAGGTTCTCTTGCCTGATGCCGCAGACCGCGGCTTGGTGCACAGTGTAATCTATGAAGAGTTGGTACTGGGGCAAACCAGATCCGCGTCGCGAGCGGAATACATTCGTATCATTCGCCAGATGCAGGCCGAAGGCGCGCAAGGGGTCATTCTGGGCTGCACCGAAATCGGACTGCTGATCAAACAAAGCGACATTGACCTGCCGCTTTTTGATACCACCCGCATCCACGCTGAAGCCGCGGTGGATGCGGCTCTGGGTGAATTGGATCTGTAAACTTATGCCTGCTGTGGACGATGCCAGTTTAAGCGCCGCGCGTGATTTGTGGAATTACCTGCGTCTGGGGAGGCTCCCTGAACCAGCCGAACTGATCCTGGTGATGGGCAGCCACGACCTGCGCGTGGCTGAATACGGCGCGCGTCTCTGGCTGGAGGGGTACGGTCCGCTGCTGCTCTTCAGCGGCGGTTTGGGGAATTTCACCCGCCAGATGTGGAATGAACCCGAAGCAGTAAAATTCGCCCGCGTCGCGCGTCAGATGGGCGTGCCAGAATCTGCCATTCTGCTGGAACCGCGTTCCACGAATACCGGCGAAAATGTAGCCTTCAGCCGCGAGTTGCTGGCGGAGCACGGCCTTAACCCCGGAAAAATTCTACTGGTTCAAAAGCCCTACATGGAGCGGCGCGCGCTGGCTGCCTTTCTGTGTGTTTGGCCCGGAAAGACAGTTCTGCCTGCCTCTCCGCCCATTGAATTTGAAGCCTACCCAACCGCGGATATTCCCTTGGAGCGGTTGATAAATATCATGACAGGTGATTTTCAACGCATCCTGTTTTACCCGCTATACGGCTATCAGGTTGCCCAACCAGTGCCAGAGCGCGCCCTGCGAGCCTACCGCCAACTGGCAGCCGCCGGCTTTACCAGCCATTTGATACCGGGCGAAAAAATTGAACCGGATTCCCTTCCGCCAGTACAATAGAGATAATCGCTTTTCATCAGGAGGTTCAGCATGACCCGATTTTCCCGTCCGCTGGTTTTACCGGGTAAACGGAAACCCTACGTAATGGCCCACCGCGGCAATCGCGTGGATTGCCCTGAGAATACCCTGGCAGCCTTTCGCCAGGCATTTGCCGATGGAGCCGATCTATTGGAAACCGATCTGCACCTCAGCCGCGATGGGGTGTTCATGTGCATCCATGATGAAACCCTTGAAAGAACCACCAATGGACACGGCAAGGTAGCCAAAAAGACCCTGGCCGAGCTCAAACAGCTTTCCGCCTCCTACGGCAGACCGGAATTTGCCGCCGAGCGCATTCCCACCCTGGCAGAGACAGCCGCCATCTTGCCGACCGACGCCGCCCTGGCCCTGGAACTAAAAACCGACCGCTTTCTGCAAGAGGAGATCTGCCAGCAATTGGTGGATGAGCTAACCCGGTTGGGAATCCGTGACCGAGTGGTGGTGATCAGCTTTAACGCGGAGCGCGTGCAAGCAGTACAGCGCGCCGCGCCAGATATCGCCGCGGGGTTTATCACCCTTTCGCGCCCCTGGCCGGTTAAAGATGTCCAACTGTTGGGGCCCTTCTGGCCGCTGCTGATTCTTAACCCGCTTTACCCCTTGCTGGCGCGCCGCCGCGGGCAGGTGGTCTGTCCGCTCGATCCCACCCCCGATTCACGCCTGTGGTGGTACAGGCTGTTAAGGGTAGACGCGCTGCTCACCGACAACCCGCGGAAGACCATCCAACTCCTGCGCCGAAAAAGCGGTGAGATCAAACTGGAAGGAGAATAACGGCATGACGCACATAATTGCCATGGGCGGGGGCGGTTTTTCAATGGAGCCGGATAATCTGGCCCTCGACCGCTATATTCTTGACCAGACTGGCAAACCACACCCCAAGGTATGTTTTCTACCCACCGCCGGCGCGGAGTCTTATGAGTACACCGTAAAGTTTTATTCAGCCTTAACCCGGCTGGGCGCGGAACCCAGTCATCTATCCCTGTTTCGCTTGCCCACAGCCGATCTGCGAGGTTTTATCCTCGAAAAGGATGTTATCTATGTCGGCGGGGGAAATACACGCAGTTTGCTGGCCTTGTGGCGCGAGTGGGGTTTGGACGACATTTTACGTGAAGCCTGGCTGAATGGCACAGTCCTGGCGGGGTTGAGCGCAGGTGCCATTTGCTGGTTTGAGCAGGGCGTTACCGATTCGGTTCCGGGACAGTTGAGCTCCCTGCCTTGTTTGGGCTACCTGCCAGGCAGCGCCTGCCCGCATTATCACTCTGAACCGGATCGCCAGCTGGATACCCACCGGCTGTTATTGACCGGAAAAATAAAACCAGGCTTTGGTATTGACAACAGCACCGCGCTGCACTTTACTGGCGGCAAGTTAAAGCAGGTGGTGCGCTCAACAGACAACACCAACGCCTGTTACTACTATCTGAATGAGGGAAAAGTGATCGAGGAAGTGCTGCCGGCAGTAGACTTACCCGCCTGCAAACCGTAAGATTTACTCACTGAGCGCCAGGCGCATGGCCTGACGGCTGCGCAGCCACTGCCAGCCTGTCTGTGCCAGGCTGGCCAGTAAATAAGCCAGCGCGCCGTAGTAAAGCCCCGTCCAGCGGCCAAAAATCACCCCAGCCGCCAGCACCACAAACGCGGTACCCAAAAAGATGGCCACCGATTCAGAAATGCCGCGCGTATCACTGCCATGCATAATCGCCCCCTGGTACCAGCTTTGTAGAGCCGTCAGCGCTGGCAGTGGCAGCAAAATCCACAACCCGGTTACCGCCACCTCAGAGAGCGGCCCAGACAGCGCGCTCAGGCGGTTAAACCACAGGTAAGCAATTGGCGTGGACACCATCAACAGTTGAATCGTGGTGGTGGAAAGCGCCAACCCGGTGGTAAAGCGCCGCAAGCTTGCCTGTGAACGCGGCTCGTCCAACAAGGCAACCACTACCTCATTGTACGCGGTGCCAAAGCTGCGCAGCATAAAAGACAGGCCATACACCACTGGCCAGACCGCAAGCGAGTCCAGCGCGTTGGGCATACGGCTGAGGCCGGCCGAAGCCAGCGGCTGCCACAAAAAGGTCATCAGTGAAGTCAGTGCCAGAGGGATATAAAAAACGGCAAATTTTTTCCAGGTCAGCGTATCAACCGGAGGAGCCACGCGAATCTCTTTCAGTACCGGGCGCACGCGAATGCCGACATAAGCCGATTCAGCTGTCACACTCAACGCCTGTGCAGCGGAGCCCACGACCACTCCGGGTACGCTCTGGATGGAATACCCAATCCCCAGCACAGTTAAAAATGTAGCCAGGCGGATGACCGTGCCCACGACCACCGCTTCGGAATGCCCAAAGCGAATCATCGCGCCTTGTTGAAAACGGCGCTGGGCAATAGCCGGCGTCCAGGGGGTCATACACATCAGGCCCAGGCGCGCTGGCTCAATGATCTCTTCCGGTACTCCCAGCAGCTGGCGCACCACCACATAATACAACGGGGTAAACGCCACCAGAATATGGATCAGGGTTAAGATTCCCGCGGTAACGTAGGTAAAGCGCTGCACCTTGAGATAAGATACCCAATCTTTGCTTAGGGCGGTGGAAGCCGCTAACAGCATAATGATGGGAGATTCAATGATCAGCGAAATGGGGTGCACCACGCCTCCGTACGCAGCCAGGTTTACTTCCGGGCTTGCCAAACGGGCAATTACCGCGCTCATCACCGGTTGGGAAACGCTCATCAGCAGCCAGCTGGCCGCCAAAGGCCACCAGGTTTTGATGATACGGCGCATGGGAAGCGCAGAGGGTGGGTTTGATGCAATCGAATTCATAAGGTAAACTCAGTTTGCAAGTATAGCACCAAACTGGGTAAAGTCGTTCTTTCAAGTCAATATTTATATATGGATTAAAATTGACTATCTATCTCTTTGCAAATCCTGGAGAATTTACCAATGAGCGCGGAACAATCCAACCCCACCCGCAAAGACTACGCGGTTTCCATGCTGGCAGCCAATTTCTACGGGCTGGTCATCGGTCTGCCAATTCTGCTTCTCTTTTCTTGGGCGTACACCGCCCGATGGACTGTTTTCCCACTTTCACAGGGACTGGAATGGACTGTCGCCAACCCGCTGCTCATGTTGGGCATGTTCATGGTGGGAATTGTGGCGCACGAATGGCTGCATGGCGTCAGTTGGGCGCTGTTTGGCCGCCTGCCATTCTCCGAAATCAAGCTGGGGTTTCAATGGAAATCCCTTACCCCTTACGCGCATGTATCACGTCCAATCGAAATTTACGCCTACCGTCTGGGAGTGATCATGCCCGGCTTGTTGATTGGGTTTCTGCCCTACATGGTTGGCTGGCTGGGCGGCAGCCCGGGTTGGATGATGTGGGGGACAGTCTTTACTTTTGCCGCCTACGGTGATTTTTTGGTTTTCTGGCTCATCCGCAGCGTACCGCGCGGCAGCCTGGTTGAAGACCACCCCACCATGGCTGGGTGCAGTGTGGTACTGCCCGAAAATAACCCACACACAGAAGAAATTACGCGCCAGGGCTAGCCTGAGATACTCCATTCGGCTAATTCAACTCTTCCCACTCCCTCGGCATAAAAAAACAGGCTGAGCGCCATGCCCAGCCGCCACAACACACTACATCCTTTCGTTTGCAACCCCGCACAGGCTGTCTGTTCAGAGTAGATCATCATTTTGAAGGCAGTTCTAATCCGGCCGTTCCTCCCGCGTGGTCTGGCGAATGGTGCGCAAAAAATCGGGGCTGTTTAGTTTTCGTTCCAAATGGTAGGTAAGGTAATATTGCAGCAATAATTCCATCTCATTGCGGATGGACTCGGGAACGCGGGCACGCTTTGATTCAGGGTAATTGCTGCGCTGAATATGGCGCAAAAAACGCAGGGCTTCAATCGAAGCCGGGCGGGCGGTAGGGTCTTGAGGTCCGCAATTGGGGCACAGCACGCCCCCTTGCATGGCAGAGAAAAATTGATTTTGGGGTTTAATTTCTTCACCGCAGCGCACACATTCAAACAGCTGCGGGCGAAAACCAAACAAATCCAGAATACGCATTTCAAAATACCTCACCGCCAGAAACGCGTCTTCTTCTTCAGAAACACGCCGCAAAGTAGCGGTGAGCAGCTGGTAAAGACCGGCGTCTTCGCCATCTTCAAAGCCAAACCGGTCAACCAATTCCAGCACAAAAGCTGCCTGGCCAAGCTTGAGTAAATTCTCGCGCAGCGGTTGGTAAGCCTCAACCGTTTCTGCCTGGGTCACAATCCATATATCACGCCCGCGCGCCAGCATCAATGCCACGCGGGTGAACGGCTCCAGGTGGCCAGCCTTGCGTGAGCGCAGTTTCCGCGCCCCTTTTGCCACCGCGCGCAGCTTGCCGCGCTCGCGGGTGTAGAGAAGAAGCATGCGGTCAGCTTCACCCCAATCAGAGTGGCGCAGAACCACCCCTTCCACACGCAGCGAGCGAACATCAGATGGCATCGCAGGCCGCTAATCGCCGGTTAAATCTTTGGGGGTAAACGCGCCGGGCAGCAGTTCGGCCACAGTCTTTTCCAAACACACAATTCCGTCTTTGTCGGCGATGAAAACCACAGTGGACAATCCAAATTCAGCCAGCACCTGTCTGCAGCTGCCGCATGGGGTGCCGCCGTTATCCGTGACAACGGCGATGGCTTCAAATACTCGTTCCCCTTCAGAAACCGCTTTAAACACAGCCACGCGCTCGGCGCAAATGGTGGTGGGGTAGGCGGCATTTTCCACATTCACCCCATCATAAATCTTTCCCGACGAAGTCAACAGCGCCGCTCCTACCGGGTAATGTGAATAGGGAACATAGGCCCATTTTCGCGCCTCAATGGCGGTTTGTATCAAGCGATCACGCGTTTCAGCGTTCACTGTCATGGCTCTTCTCCTCAAATAGCGACTCGGCAGGCCTGCGCAGGGCGCGCACCAGGCGAATGCGCCGCCCGCTCACCTGTTCTACGGTTAACTTCCAGCCGTCAATCGTCACTTCTTCACCACCTACCGGCACGCCGCCAATTTCTCCGTATAAAAAGCCGCCCAGTGTATCGGCAATTTCTTTGGTCAGGTGCGCGCCGAGCAGTTCATTAAAATCGTCCAGGTCAATACGCCCCTGGAACAGGTATTCATCAGCGTCAATCTTCTGAAAAGGCAGTTCTTCTTTTTCATCGTACTCATCGCGGATTTCGCCCACAATTTCCTCCACGATGTCTTCCAGAGTAACCAGCCCGGCCATGCCGCCGTATTCATCAACCACCACAGCCATGTGAACGCCGCGCGCTTGCATTTCGCGCAGTAACTCATCCACTTTTTTGGCTTCGGGAACAAAATAAGCCGGGCGCAGCAAATCGCGGATTGGGCGCGGTTGTTCATCTTCTTTTTCCAATAGATCTTTGGCATACAGCAAGCCAATGATGTCGTCAATTGCTTCCTCATAAACAGGAAAGCGTGAATGACCGGAATGACGCACAGCATCAACAGCCTGTTCGCGGGAGGTGTTTACATCCAGCGCCAGAACGTCAATGCGCGGCACCATAATTTCTCGGCAAAGGGTGTTGGAGAAATGGAATATGGAATAAATCATCTTGCGCTCACCGCGCTCCAGGCTTCCCTCCACCTGGCCTTCTTCCACCCATGTTTTCAGCTCGTCCTCGGTAACCGAACCCATTGAACGATACTGCGCCGCGGGGGAACCAAGCAAGCCCATGAACATCCAGGATACCGGGCGAAGCAAAATATCCACAAATGCTGCCAGTGGAGCGAACCGCATAGCCCAGCCTTCAGGGTCGCGTAGAATTATTCCCTCCAGCGCGAACTCAACCCCCAGGATGATGATACTGGCCAGCAGCGCCACCAGCAGTAAAGCCCATAAAGCCAGCGGGCCAAACAATTGCGAGGCGATCAGCCATGACAACGCGGCCAGAATAAAGTGCATCAACGCCAGGCTGTACCGCAAGCTGGCTGTAAGCTGTGGTTTCTCCAGCAAAGCCAGAGCGCGGTTCACCGCGTCAAAATGATCTTCCCGGCGGTTGATGAGGTGCGGCAAACGCACATGCACCAGGCTGGCACGCATCGCTGCGATCACCAGGTCCACAACAATACTGATTCCAAGCCAAACCCACAAACTGTTATCCATCTTCTCTTTCAGTTTTCTTCTTTAGTGGTCGGGCGGGCACACCCACAACAATTTCATCAGGGGCTACATCGTGGGTAACAACGGAACCCGCGCCTGTTTTACTATTATCGCCTAATTTCACTGGCGCGACCAGCATTGTATCGCTGCCAATAAACACATTCGCGCCAATTTCGGTGGCGTGTTTTTTCTCGCCGTCATAATTGCAGGTAATTGTGCCTGCGCCGATGTTCACGTTCGGACCAATCTGGGCGTTCCCTATATAGGAGAAATGGCCCATTTTGGTGCCTTCCCCTAAATAAGAATCTTTCACCTCACCAAAATTTCCCATGTGAACATGTTTGCCCAAATGCGCGCCTCTGCGCAAGCGCGCGAAGGGACCCATATCCACATCATCTTCCAGAATCGCTTTTTCCATCACCGCCGCCAACACCTTACAGCGGCTTCCTATGCGGCAGTCATCCACAATCGTATTGGGACCAATCTGGCTGTCTTCACCAATAGATGTTACGCCGCGAAGGTAAGTGTTTGGCCAGATCACTGAGTCGCTGCCAATTTGCACGGTATCTTCAATATATGTGGAAGCCGGATCGATCAGCGTCACCCCATTGAGCATATGACGCTGGTTAATGCGCTGGCGCATGATCGCTTCCGCCTCTGCCAGGTGCACGCGGGTATTAATGCCAACAGACTCATTGGTATCCTGCAAGGTGATAGCCTGTGCCGCCAGCCCGTCTTGCACAGCAATGGCCGCCAGGTCGGTGAGATAAAATTCGCCCTTGGGAGATTTCTCCACCCGCGCCAGCGCCGGCCACAACCAGGCATCGTTGAAACAATACGCGCCCGCGTTCAATTCTTTAATCGCCAGCTGCTCTGGTGTGCAATCTCGTTCTTCCACAATGCCTGCCACTGAATTGTCTGGCGCGCGCACCACCCGTCCAAACCCGCGCGGGTTGTCTGAAAGAACGGTCAGCATGCTCATCGCGCCTGGGTGGTCTATCTGCGATTGAACCAAAGCGGAGAGCGTCTCCGCGGTTAATAAAGGCATATCCGCGCTGATCACCAGCACCAGATCCGCGCTGCCGCTCACCAGCGCCAGGGCGGATTGCAGCGCGTGGGCAGTACCCAACTGCTGGTCTTGCAGGGCAAAAGCAGCTCGGTTGCCAACTACCGCGCGTACCTGTTCCGCGCCATGCCCAACCACAACAACTATTTTTTGCGCGCCTGCCTGCGCGGCGATTTGCAAGCTGTACTCAATCTGCGGCCTTCCGCAGATCCGGTGCAGCACTTTTGGTAATTTGGAACGCATTCGCGTTCCCTGCCCCGCGGCAAGAATAACGGCTGAGACATTCATTCGGCCATCCTTTCCTGTTTGCTCAAATTATTCCCCTGGCTGCCGGGAGACCAAAACAGGCTTTGCGCTGCCGACAAAGCATCGCAAAGCCTGTTCTTCTTCTGAGCAGCTCAGATCAGGCAGGGGCGCTCGGATTCGAACCAAGATCAACAGATTCAAAGTCTGGTGTGCTGCCATTGCACCACGCCCCTGTGATAACGGGTTTGAGGATTGAATTTTAACACAGGTTTCTCAAAACTGGCAATAGTGACGTTGCTTTATCGCTCATTTTGTGCTATAAAAATGCTTATATTAATTGCTACTTGTGTTTAATGTTGGTGAGGCTGGACAAGACTGAATTTTGTTCACACCTTAGTTTATTAACAGAAGCTGTACTTAATGTTTTTCTTCAGGTCAGAAGTTTTTACGGCGGGGTAACTACCTGACCAAAAAAATTCCATAATCTACCTACATGTATGCTCAACCTGGCATCTCCGGGCTTGCCCAGTCCGTTTGCATTTATTCTAATATATTCGCCCATATCCCTCAGGAGAACAGGATATAGAAAGGAGCCGCGCACCATCATCTGACTACATTACACTCCCAACCAACCCTTATTATTCATCCTGATCATTATGAAAACTCTAGAGGAGGAAAAGCAGATGTCTCGTGTTAAAACCTGGTTTGTAATCAGTGTCCTGATTATTGCCTCAATGGTGTTGGCTGCCTGCCAGCCCGCCGCCGTAGAAGCCCCCGCAGCCGACGAACCGGTTGTGTTGAATATTTGCCGCAGCACTTCCGGCGATATTCCCACCATCGATCCCGCCCTGGCGTGGGATGTAATCTCCATCCAAATTATTGACGAAACCACAGTTGGCCTCACCCGCCAAAACGAAGTCACCACCGAAAACGAATTGGCCATGGCCACCAGCTATTCTGTCGCTGACGATGGGCTGACCTACACCTTCACCCTGCGTGATGATGTGCAGTGGTCTAAGTGGGATGCCATTAAAAAAGAGGTGGTGCCGGTATTGGATTGCGAAGGCAACCCGCGAAAAGTGACCGCGAAAGACTTTGAATACGGCATACTGCGAACTGCCAACCCAGCCACCGGCGCGGATTATGCCTATGTTCTTGGCCTTACCATTCAAGGCGCGGACGCTTTCACCAATGGCGAAAGTGAAGACCCGGCCACAGTTGGTGTGAAAGCTATTGACGACACCACTTTGGAAGTTAAATTCCTTGAACCCAACGTATACAACTTGAGCATCATCGGCTTATGGTTTACCCACGCCCAGCCTTCCTGGCTGATCGACGGCGATGACTGCACCGAAGGTGTTGGCGACCGCTGGATTGAGACCGGTTTCTTCCAGGGATACGGCCCCTACGTGCTTAAGGAATGGATCCACGACTCACGATTAACCCTGGTAAAGAACCCCTTCTGGCCAGGCGACGAAGTTGTGCCTGCGTCCTCTATCGACCAGATTGTGTGGACCACTCTGAGCGGCAGCTCGTGTCTGGCTGAATTTGAAGCCGGAAACGCCGATCTCGCTGAAATCCCCTCTGGTGATTACGACCGCATCACCACTGACAAGAAATATAAAGAAATGCTCTTCCCGGTGACTGAATTGGGTACCGAATTCTACAGCTTTAACACCCAAAAAGCCCCCACCGATGACGTGCGTGTTCGCAAGGCGCTTTCGATGGCCATTGACCGCGAAGCGCTGGTGAAAATTAACAAAGCCGGCATTGTTGCCCCATACTTCACCCACCCCGGTGCCACCGGCGCCCCCAGCCAGGAGAAATATCCGGACCTGGGCGTAAAGTTTGACAAAGCCGCCGCCAATGCGCTGTTGGATGAATACCTGGCTGAGAAAGGCCTCACCCGTGCCGATCTCAACATGGTGCTGATGTTCAACACCTCTGAAGGCCACAAAATGCGCGCTGAAGCCATACAGCAAATGTGGAAAGAAAACCTGGGAATTGAAGTGCAGTTAACCAACCAGGAATGGAAAGTTTACAAAGTGACCCGCACCGAAGGCGCGGAAAACATCTACCGCTCCAGCTGGATTCAAGACTACCCGGATGCCAACAACTTCTTAATGGAAGTTTTCGGAATCCCTGGCGCTGGCTTCTCGGATGTGGTGGATTGGAACAGCGGCGCGTCCTTTGACAGGTTTGTCGACCTGCTGAAACAAGGCGCAAAAGAGACTGATACCGCCAAACGTCAACAGCTCTACGCCGACGCAGAAAAGATTCTGGTTGAAGAAGAAGCGGTGGTCGCACCGTTGTTCTGGTACAGCAGCCTGGAACTGCGCCAGCCGCGCTTCAAGATGCAAGAATCGCTCACCGGTTATGAACGCTACGAGAAATGGACCGTTGGTAAGTAATCTTTTACGGCACCCATAAACCAACAGCGCGCGGCTAAATGCCGCGCGCTGTTCTTAATGATCTGATTTCCTTGCTATTCAGTGCTTTCCGCTTCTTCCGGGATAAGCCCCAACTGCCGCGCCTGCTCAAATGAGATGGCGTCTGGCAGGCTGTGGCTGGTCACATCCAGGTTTTCATCAGTTTGCTGCCAAAATGCCTCAGCATCTTCAGCGCGTAATACCTCACCAGGATTTGCCAATAAAGCGGCCAGCTCATCCAGGTTTTCAACGTCCTGCGCAGGGTCTGCAGCCACTTCAACTGAATGTACGGTCTGATTACTTTTCTGAAAGTGCACCCCCAGCAACCCAAAAGCTTCTACCAGAGATTTTTGCGCGTCCAGCGCTTTGGCATATACTTCGGCAACATGATTAGAAATACTTCCCACACCAAAAACCAGCACCAGCGCAAAATCGCCCACCGGCGCGATGAATAAATCAAACTGCTGCCCAGAAAACACTTGCAAGCTGTGTGGATACTGCTCACCCATCATGCGCGCCACACGGTCATGCGTGCTGTGGGAAGCCAATAATACAGGAATCCAGCGTTGCTCAAAATCATTTTCGGGGAAGTCTCCCGCCTGTCCGGTAACGCGGCCGTGATCATCAATCAAAATGGCTGCCTGAGCTTGAATATCTTCGCGCAAGTTTGCCAGCAGCTGTGAAATGGATGGTTTTTGCGGCTGCTCGCTTTTTAAGGCAGCGCGCGGCTGGTCTTTGGGTTTTAAATCTGAGGTGTCAAATTCTGATTCCTTCACTTCCAACGCGGCTGTAACCGCCGAAAGGAAATCTGCCAGTTCCATTGGTTTTTGAAAATAGGCGCGTACCCCTAGCTGGCGTGCTTTCAACCGGTATTCAGCTTCTGACAGGGCGGTGATGACGATATAGCGGATTTTTGGGCTGCGGTCGCGCAGTTTTTGAATTAAATCCATGCCATTCATCCCCGGCAGGCGAATATCGGTCACCAATAAATCTGGCGGACGCAAACGGGCATCCAGCATGGCTTCCTCAGCCGATGGAACCACAACACTCTCTATCGGAAAAGGCAAAGTTTTTAACGCGGCTTGCAGCAGCCTGCCCAACTCCAGAGCGTCTTCAACGATCAGTACTCTTCGCATACGCCATCCTCGGTTTGATTTCTGAGGGCAATCCTCCCCCTGCAGGTTAATTATACAGCCTTCACGCTTCACGTAGGGATTGCGCTAGCGATTATTGGCTGGCGTTTTCGATCTTTATCTGCTGACATATGCGGAAAAAAAAGTGCGCTTTCAGCGCACTTTTTATCAAGACTCTTGAATGGAAAGCCCCTTTTACCGGCAGGCTTCACCATAATTCAGGCTTTCAATATTCCACATCTGGCTGCGCGCAGTGGCATCGGCCTGCATGGCGCACATATCCGGGCGGGAAAGGGCGATTTTAATGCGGTAATATAGCGGCACTGCCGGAACTTCGGCCGCGAACAAACGCTGCACATCAGCCTGGCGAGAGGAATACAATTCAACCGCGTCCGGGCGGGTTTGGCGGGCCAGCTGGCAGGCGGCATCAAATTGAGGGTTGCTGTAGCCAGAAACATTCACTCCTAACCAGTTATTCTGTAATGAAGGAATCTGGTCACTCTCAAAGAATTGGCAGGGCGGCACTACACCACTTTCCCATCCAAACTGGACAAGGTCAAATTTGCGTCCAAACAACAACCCATCCGGGCCGGGCGCGTACAAATCCGCGGGTTCATAATATTGAACATTTACCTGCACACCGCATTCAGCCAGGTTGGCTGCCATTAATTCGGCAATTTTCGTCCGCAACTGGGCTTTGGTGGTGGCATAGTTGATCGAGAATGGGGTGCCATCTGGCACATTGAAAACACCCGCGGCGGTACGTGGGGTAGCGGGGTCGCCGTCAAAATCCTTCCAACCGGCCTGGTCCAGCAGCAGCGCGCCCTGGGTCGCGTCATACGGCAGGGCTGCCAGGTCAGAAAGATACAGCGGATGGGAGGGCGGCAAATAAGCCGCCGGGACGGATGAAAATCCCTGCAGCCAGCGGTCTACAATCTGCTGGCGATCCATGCACAGAGCCAATGCCTGGCGCACACGCGCATCGGCAAACAGATCGGTTCTGTCGCCGCTGGCCGGGTTGTAACCGTCATCGTAGCTGAATGGGCGAATCCCAAAACTTATCTGCTCCCATTCCGGTCCAACCGCCACATACGCTTTGAGCTTGTTTGCTTTTTGCAGGTCAGACACTACTTCAACTTCCTGGTCTAACAGGTCAGCCTGGTCAACCACATCACATTCACCGCTTAGCATGGCGGCAAGGTTGCTGTCAGTTTGTTCACCCACAAATCGGTATACCAGCACATCGAAATATGGCAGACCATCCCCCGCGCGGAAGTAGGCCGGATTCTTGATCAATTTGATATGGTCGCCAGCCACCCATTCAGACACAATATACGCCCCCCAACCCAGCGGAGACCGCGAAGAAAACTCGGCGGTGAGCAGGTCGGTTGGTGAGGCTTGCCCCCAGGCGTGTTGCGGCAGAGGCAGCCAGAATAAGGTTTCATAGCGCTGTGGCAGGTAACCGGGCACGCCTGTCCACCGCGCGGTCAGATCATCCAGGGCAGAATATTCGGCAGTGCGGTTGTTCTGGAAGCGTGAAACCGGGGTGGCCGGGTCCGCGGCCAGAGTAAACGAATAAACTGAATCGTTGGCGGTCAACGGCGCGCCGTCTGACCATGTCAGGCCGGGCAGCAGTTTAAAATCAACCAACATGCGGTCCATTTCCAGAGCGGAAGCGCCGTCCCACTGCACAGCGCAGTCTGGGCCTGTGCATCCAGCGGGCTGCACAAACGTCCCGGAGCCCAGGGGCACCAGGTCTCCATTGGCATTAATTATCATTTGCCCCGCTGTTACCGGAACGGTTTCAATTCGCGCGCTTCCGTCCGTGATGGAAGGCATTTTCTCTAAAATCACCGGTTGTGTGGAAAACCCGTTGGTGTCAAACGGACCGTCATACACAGCTTCCAGCACACTCCACATGCTGCGGGAAGAACCACCGTAAGGGTACAATGTGGCAGGCTCCTGCTGCAAACAAACCACCAGGGAGCGGGTTGGCAGCGGTGTGGGGGTGGGAGGAACTGGTGTGGCAGAAGGTTCAGCGGTCGCGGTGGGTTCCGCTGTGGGCAGCGCCTGGCAGCTGGCCAGAAAGCTGGCGCAGAGAATTGCGGTTAGAATGAAAAGCGTTTTTCTGGAACGCATAATTTCTCCTTGGGAATTGTTATTAATCCATCATCCTGCCTTGTTTTGCAGGCTCGCTTTATTATAACCAATAACCTCCAGATAGTTGAGGATGGAAAAACAAAGGCCTCCCCGGTGAAGGGAAGGCCTTAAAGCTGCATGGGAAAAAGCCAGATTACTGGTTACCCCGAAGGCGCGGGTCGAGCGCGTCGCGCAGACCATCGCCGAGGAAGTTGAAGGCAAACATGGTAATTGCCAGCGCCAGAGCGGGGAAGATGGTCTGGTTGGGGTAGGTTCGAACCACCTGCGCCCCATCCGAAATCATCGCGCCCCAGGATGGCGTGGGCGGGTTGACACCGATACCGATGAAGGACAGAAATGCCTCTGTTGAAATATAACCAGGGATTGCCAGGGTTTCAGCAACCACCAAAGGGCCCACAATATTGGGCAGAATATGATTGAACATAATGCGTCCGTTGGTGGCACCGATGGTGCGCGCGGCTTCAATGTACTCTTTCTCACGCACCGAAAGCACCTGCCCGCGGGTAAGGCGGGCCATGGTTTCCCAGGCGGTCAGACCGATGCCGATGAAGATGAACAACATACCACCCATCCTGGCATCCATCTGACTGATGGCGTAACTGAAGGAGCCAGGGTCTGGCCTGGAGAAGGTTGAGCGGAAGAAAGCCATCAGCAGGATGATAAAGAGCAAACCAGGGAAGGCGTAAAGCACATCCACAAAGCGCATCATAATATTATCCGCGCGGCCGCCAAAGAAACCCGAGATGGAACCGTAAGTAACGCCTATGATCAGGCTGATGATAGGACCAATGAAGGCAACCGTCAACGAAATGCGCGCCCCGTAGATAATGCGGCTCAACAGATCGCGTCCCACATAATCGGCGCCCAACGGGTAAAGGTTGGAAATGCGCGCGTAAGGCGCTGTGGTTGGGAAAACCTTGATCAACCATTGCGGAATGGTGTTTTGGTCATCCAATACCTGCTTGTCATACGGTGCCGGAGCAATTAATGGCGCGAAGATAGCCAATAGAATCAAAATGACGATGATACTGCCGCCAACCACCGCGGCGCGGTTTTTCAAAAGCCGTCGAAATGCGTCTGCAAACAGGCTTTCCCGCTTTTGGGTAAGCGGTTGGCCGCCGCTCATGTTTTGGTTATTCGACTCCACTTTCAACTGTGCAGTCATGAAGCCTCCTCTAAAGATTTCGCCTCGTAAAAAACGGGCAAAGATTTTCTCTCAGAATAGTTTGCCAGCTTAATCGTAGCGAATGCGCGGATCAAGGAAGGCGTAAACAATGTCTACAACCAGGTTCGCGATGACCAGGAAGAACGCGTACAGTAAAATGGTTCCCATGATAACCGGGTAATCGCGGTTGGTAATACTGGTTACAAAATAACGGCCCATTCCAGGAATGCCAAAGGTCAGCTCGGTAACAAATGTACCGGTAACCAGGGCAGCAAACATGGGGCCCAGAATGGTAACAACCGGAATGAGAGAATTCTTGAGAGCGTGGCGGGTAATCACAAGATTTTCGCGCAAGCCCTTGGCTCGGGCGGTGCGGATGTAATCTTCACGCACAACCTGGAGTAAACTGGCGCGGGTAAGGCGGGCGATGATCGCAGAACTGCCCAGACCAAGCGCTACAGCAGGCATAATGGCATACTTCCAGAAATTATCCCAACTCAGGTCGCTGGGCAAGAATCCAAGAATGAAAGGCGGTTTGGCGCCCCAGCCTGTCGGCGGCAGCACTTTTAGTGTGACCCCGAAAATCCAAATCAAAATTGGACCCAACACAATGACAGGAACCGAGACTCCAAAGATCGCTACAGACATCCCCAGATAATCCAGAATGGTATTTTGCTTCAACGCGCCCAGAATACCTAACGGCATGCCAATGGTTATCGCCACCAGAAGCGCCAATAATCCCAATTGAATGGAAATGGGCAGCTGATCGCGGAATATGTCATTTACGGTGCGGCTGCGAGAACTGAAAGATGGACCAAAGTTCATCCAGCGCACATAAACCCCACCCACGTTGAACTTGAGCAACGCGTCATCTTCAATTGAGATGGTGGTGGCGGTGGTACTAAATTGCGGAACAAAAACATCGTAAAGATAGTTACCGTATTGGACAATAAGCGGATCATCAAGGTGATACCGTTTTGCCAAATTGGCCATGATTTCAGGCGGCAAAGCCTTCTCACGGTCAAATGGTCCGCCAGGGACCGCGTGCATCAGACCAAAGGTAATGGCTGACACCACAAAGAGAACTACAACAAGGTACAACAAACGTCGGACAATATAACGACCCATGCAGGCCCTCCAAATAAGATTACACCATGTCGGTGCGGAGAATGAGGGGGGGAGTTGGCTCCCCCCCTCGAACAGCCTTGTTTACAGCAATTTGTTACTTCTTAATGTCCCATTTTTCCATGTGTTCGAGGCCACCCAACACAGAGAAGGTGCGCTCGACATACGGTTTGGTGGTAGAGACACGGGTGTACCAGTAGATCGGGATCATGATCGCGTCATCGACAACAATCAATTTCTCGAGGTCTGCGTACATTTGGGTGCGTTTCACAGGATCTTGCTCGCGAGCTGCATCCAGAACACCCTGTTCAAAGGCATCGTTCTTCCAGGTAACGCCACCGGTGGGCACGCCGCCCTCGGCGGAATTCCCCGAGCCACCCACCGCGAAGACCTCGCGGATGAAGTTGTTGGCATCCGGGTAGTCCTGGCACCAGCCAAGGCGCCAGATCTGAGGAGTCTCTGCACCCTTAATGGTGCTGAGGTAGACTTTCCATTCCTGGTTGACCAGTTTCACGTCCACACCCAGATTCTCTTTCCACATCGCCTGAATTGCTTCAGCGATCTTTTGGTGGCCAGAGGAGGTGTTGAACATCAGGCTCAGGTCGAGATCAGCAGCTTTCAAGCCTTTTTCGTCCAGATATTCCTGGAGTTGGGCTTTGGCGTAATCCACGTCCAGTTTCGCGCCCAGGTCCGGGTAATTCTCGCGGGTGGGGGCAGCGGCCAAACCGGGGCGAGAGAACCAACCAGCGGGTTCCTGGCCGCCCTTGAGGACGTTGTCGATCAGGCTTTGGCGGTCAACTGCGAAGGACAGCGCGCGGCGAACGCGAACGTCATCCACAAACGGAGCGGTGGTGTTGAAGCCGTAGTAGTAGGTGCACAGATCGGGGGGCAATCAGCAGTTCAGCCGACAGAGTCGGGTCTGCTTTTACGCGATCCATGTCCGCCTGGGGAACGCGGGCGATATCGATGTTGCCAGCTTCGTATTCAGCGAAGGCGGGGGCGTCATCCAGCATAAGCCAGGTGATTTCATCGATTTTGGCTACCGGAACGCTGTCCTGGCCAGGCCAGAAGGGGTTCTTCACCAGGGTGATGTATGAGTCATGGACCCATTCCTTGAGGGCATAGGGGCCGTAGGAGACGTTGAAACCAGTCTCGATCCAGCGGTTGCCTTTACCTTCGGTGCAGTCGTCGCCTTCAATTTGGAACTGGGGCATGGCGTGGGCAACCCACATACCAGCGATATTCAGGTTGAAGACAGCGGCTTCGTTAAAGGTCATTTCGACGGTCTTGTTGTCAACTGCTTTGACAGCCACAACTTCGGGGCCGATCGGGGCAGATTCGCCTTCGAAGGTTTCTGGGTCGGCAATTACTTCACCGGTGGCGACATCGACCAAGGTGCCGGCGTTGTAGTCAGCTCCGCCCTTGAGGGCGAAAGCCAACACGTAGGCATAGTCAGAAGCGGTCTCTGGGTTGAGGGTGCGCAGCATACCGTAGACGTGATCCTGGGCGGTAACCATGCGCGGGTTGCCTTCGCAATCCAATACCTGAACAACTTCACCGGAAACGGCGTCGTATTTTACCCACGGAACGTCTTCACGCAAGGTGAAGGTGTAGGTCAAACCGTCATCGCTCAAAGTCCAACTGGTGGCCAGACCAGGTTCAACTTCGGTTGTGACTTCGTTCTGGCGGGTAAGGCCAACGGTGATCAGCTCAATAATCTGGTTCGACGAGGTGTCGGTCGCCAGGGAGGGGTCAAGGGTAGGAATGTCTCCAGGCCCCATATTGAGCTTCAATACTTTCTTCTCTGCCACCTGCTCTACAGGGGCAGCAGCCGGTTGACATGCTCCCAACAACATGCTGGCAACAATCAACAACGCGGCAAACACAAACAGTTTCTTCGATTGCATTCTTTCTCCTCCTTCTTAAGATGAAAGAACTAAAAAAGGATTGGGTGGTTTTCCAAGAGGGTAGAGCGTTCAAGTATATTTATCTTTACTGTCCCGCAGCCACCTCCTTTCAAACTACACCAAATGGCAGGCCGCAAAATGGCCTGGTTGAATCTCCCTGAATTCCGGCTTCTTCTGCGCGCAAACTTCCACCGCCAGTGGACAGCGCGTTCGGAACCGGCACCCTGAGGGAGGATTAACCGGGGAAGGTACATCGCCCTGTAAGATGATGCGCTGGCGCTTGCCTTCGGCAACCGGGTCCGGAATCGGAACCGCGGACAACAGCGCCTGAGTATAGGGATGCAGCGGGTTGTTGTACAATTCATCGCGGTCTGCAAGTTCCACGATGATACCCAAATACATCACCGCCACGCGGTCACTGATGTGACGCACCATCGAAAGGTCGTGGGCAATGAACAAATAGGTCAGGCCCAGTTCTTGTTGTAAATCTTCAAGAAGATTTACCACCTGCGCCTGAATGGAAACGTCGAGCGCTGAAATGGGCTCGTCGCAAATAATCAAAGATGGGTCTAAAGCCAGCGCGCGGGCTACCCCAATGCGCTGCCGTTGACCACCCGAAAACTCGTGCGGGTAGCGGTTGGAGAAGGCGGGATTAAGACCCACCAGCGCCAGCAGGTCAGCGACGCGGTCTTGAACTGCCTGACCGGTATGCGTGCGGTGAATCTGCATCGGCTCGCCAATAATTTCGCCCACTGTCATACGCGGGTTTAAGCTGGCATAAGGATCCTGGAAAATCATTTGCATGCGGCGGCGCGTCTTACGCAGATCTTCACCTTTTAATTCCACCAGATCGCGGCCTTCAAAGAATACATGGCCGGATGTGGGCCGGTGCAGTTGCAGAATGGTGCGGCCAGTGGTGGATTTTCCACAACCCGACTCGCCCACCAGGCCCAGGGTTTCGCCTTTATAAACATCAAAACTCACGCCATCCACAGCGTGAACAGCGCCGATCTGGCGTTGAATGATAACACCCTGGGTTATCGGAAAATGCTTTACCAGGTTATCAACTTTTAGCAGTACTTCGTTGGAATTCGAGCTCATTCGCGTTCACTCCCAGTTTTAGGATCAACCCAACAAGCAACATTATGTTCAATCCCTACGCTTTTCAGGGTTGGATTTTCTTTCCAGCAGCGCTCTACGGCATAAGTACAACGCGGCGCAAATGGGCAGAAATTGGGTTGTTCCATTAATACAGGGGGTAAGCCGTCAATTGAGACCAGCCGTTCTTCTTTCCTTTGGTCTACGCGCGGAAGACTGCCAAGCAAACCAAGTGTGTAGGGGTGTTGCGGGTGGGCATATAACTCTTTTACAGCAGCTTCTTCAATCACCAATCCGGCATACATAACCATCACGCGGTCTGCCAGACCGGCAATAATACCCAGATCGTGCGTGATCCAGATAATTGCCATACCCAGTTCATCGCGCAGGCGTTTTACCAGCTCCACAATTTGCGCCTGAATGGTCACATCCAGAGCGGTGGTGGGTTCATCAGCAATCAGGATCTGCGGGGTGCAGATGAGCGACATGGCGATCATTACGCGTTGGCGCATACCGCCGGA
>Ga0351896_1137_pt1 | contig 21456 bp, 18 predicted proteins | sample BONcelHT113001C3_FD_205821 | JGI IMG/M metagenome (GOLD analysis project Ga0351896, IMG submission 205821) | Enriched cells from coal bed in the Powder River Basin, Montana, United States - BONCAT cells T11 rep1 HSBNCT.T11.300.1.C3 ...
GAGAAATCCACCCAACGCCAGGACAGTAGAGGAAACGGGACTTGAAGTCAGCCAGATCGAAGACCTGCTCATGAAACACATGTTGTTCATGGGCGATTTCAAGATCGCTGACCTGGCGGAACGCAGCAAGCTATCTTCTTCCGTCGTTGAAACGGTAATGGAAGCCCTGCGAAGAGACAAATTCATCGAGGTAAAAGGAGGGACAGGATATGCGGCGGTAACGTACACCTTCAAGATATCCGATACGGGTAAAATCCGTGCCGGAGAGCTCCTGGATCTCTGCCGCTACACCGGACCCGCTCCGGTGTCGCTGGATGACTATCGTATCATGGTGCAGACCCAGACCGTAAAAAGTGCCATCGTCAGCGAAGAACTCGTAAAGAAAGCCTTTTCCCACCTGATTCTGAATGAAACCGTCATCAAGAGACTCGGTCCGGCCATCAGCTCCGGGAAGGCCATGTTCATCTATGGCCCTCCGGGCAACGGCAAAACCGCCATCGCCGAGACCATCAGCAGGCTGATCCCCGACACGATTTACATTCCCTATGCGCTGACCGTGGGTGGAGAAATCATCACTGTTTTCGATCCCGTTAATCACACCCCGGTCCAGAGTGAGCCGGACGAAAGTATCGACAAGCGCTGGGTTCTGGTCAAGAGACCGGTGGTGATCACCGGCGGCGAACTGACGCTGCGGATGCTCGATCTGGATTTCAATCACATCTCGAAATACTACGAGGCCTCACTCCAGATGAAGGCCAACAACGGGATCTTCATTGCCGACGACTTCGGCAGACAGCAGGTGGAACCGCAGAATTTCCTCAACCGCTGGATCGTACCCCTTGACCGGAGGATCGACTTCATGACCCTCCATACCGGCATGAAGTTTGCCATCCCCTTTGATATGCTCACGATCTTCTCCACCAATCTCGAACCGAAAAGCCTGGTGGACGAAGCATTTTTGCGGAGGATTCCCTACAAGATAAAGATCGACCATCCTTCGGAAAGGGAGTATGAGGCCATTTTCCAGATGTTCTGCCGGGATAGCGGGATTGATTTCAACGGAGAGACGTTCAACTACCTGATGGACAATTACTACCGGAAAAACAACATCAAGCTCAATGCCTGCCACCCCCGTGACATCGTCGAGCAGATCATCGTGAACGCCCGCTACTACCGACGGCCGCCCAAGATGAGCAAGGAAGCCATCCATGAGGCGTGGAATAACTATTTTGTGGAGATGTGACCCCGTAGGGGCGCGATTTATCGCGCCCTGATTTATCGCGCCCTGATTTATCGCGCCCTGATTTGTTTGATAGAACATGGGCGCGATTTGGTACATGGGTGCGATGTTGGTAACATGGGCGCGATGTTGGTAACATGGGTGCGATGTTGGTAACATGGGCGCGATGTTGGTAACATGGGCGCGATGTTGGTAACATGGGCGCGATGTTGGTAACATGGGCGCGATGTTGGTAACATGGGCGCGATGAATCGCGCCCCTACGTTGCCGGATTGTAATCGTCGTCATTCCATTTCAAAGGATTATTGATAATGTATTCCCGGGCGTGGTTCAATTCATTGTCGTTACGGATCACCCGTTCGTAATAATTTCGCTGCCAAACCGGGCAACCTTGATTTTCACGCTTTTTGTTGATCAAGCACGTACAACGCGCCTTGAATCCACGAATCATTTCACCCACCGTAGGGGCGCGATTCATCGCGCCCTGATTCATCGCGCCCTGATTCATCGCGCCCTGATTCATCGCGCCCTGATTTGTTTGATCGAACATGGGCGCGATGAATCGCGCCCCTGCGATAGATATTATCCCGTGAACATGGTTCGGCATTATGATAAATGCATCCGGCACAACCTGCTCATAGTGCGATGGTATCGCCTTCCAACACCCCTCTACCAACATGCCGTAATTATTCAATATCATCGCCCCATCCACAATATCGCCAAACAGACAGTGCCGTTGCCATGCGCATATCGTTATGAAATACGACCCGGCAATGGAATAATCATGGCCCCGTAATCGGATGGAACGGCGATGATGGATATCGGGATTATATGTCATGATATTATTCCGCAAATCACCCCGTAGGGACGCGATTCATCGTGCCCTGATTCACCATCGCACGATACGCCACAACATGGTTTGCACATGGATTTGTCCCACCCTTATTTCTAGGAATGTCGTTACGTTATTACAGCATTGTTGGGGCGTAAAACAATGGGGCCGGTTGCGAGACATGGGCGCGATACGAAACAACGGATTCGATATGAGACAACGGATTCGATATGAGACATGGGCGCGATTTGGTACATGGGCGCGATTTGGTACATGGGCGCGATTTGGTACATGGGCGCGATGAATCGCGCCCCTACATTACCAATTTACCGTCACTACCAGGTGATCGTTATACGCTCCCGCCCTCAGGTTCTGGCGTGCCGGAACCCTGCCGTAAACCGGGAGATTCAGGGGAGAATCTTTGTAGATGTTCCCCTTGAAAACAAACGTACTACTGCTTCCGTCTCCCCAGACTTGCGTTCTTGACGAATTGAGAAACAGATAGTAACTCATGCGATCAGCGCCGACGGCTTTTTGCATCTGTCTCGGATTAAAACTGCCTGAAAAGCCGCTGCTGATGGAAACCTCAATCGGGATTGTTTTGTGTTCTGGAGTGTGACAAGTAACGAAAATCGTTCCAGTGGTATCCAACGGAAAGGAAGCGAAAACGTCATAGGGGCCGAAACTCACGGGTGTCGTTGTAACATCGCAACGCGCGGCATAAGCGTTAACAGACATCAGCAACAACGAAAAGATAGAAAATATAATCAACAATGCTTTCATGCCGTTCGTCCTCCTAGAAATCATGTGCACGAAGAGACTCCGAATTGCCGTCCAGACCGGATTTGATCTTGCACGGGCAAAAGATCAAACCGCGTACCCGTACTTTATTGCACATTCAATGAGTCTCGTCAATTATCACCATGCCGAGGTCCATCAACGAATCCGCAGAGTTGGGAATAGGCAGGTTAAAGGTATGGCGAGTGCCTTCATACAAGACAGATGCCTGATACGTTCCAGGCTTCAGGAAGCTGTTCATGTTGTCGGTGATAGATGTGCAGCCGCGCTCTTCGAGTTCCAGCACTTTTTTGAATTCATCCGATTGGCTCAGGTCGATGTCAAACTCCCCGCCCGACCCGGTCGGGAAGACAATCCTCCTGCCGTTCACAATAAGAGTGACTTCCTGGAATTCAACGGGCTTGAGTTCGCCATTTTTTCGTATTGCAAGGCGGCCGAAAATCATTTGCATTTTCTTAACAACAAACGGAATGCACGAACCGCTTCGCAGCGGTGGCGATACAAGCTTTTTGATGTTTGAAATATAGTAATCCATGGGAATATCCCGGTCCCGGATTACCACCTGGTTCTGGGTATACGAGCCCAGGTTTGGAATAAACAGCTTGCCCGAAGAATCCGTCGAACCGACCTCCTCGGAATTGAGCAGGACCTTCACCCCTTCAAGACCACCGGTATTCACGAGACCGAAACTGTCATATACCGGTCGGGTAGCTCCAAAGGTCTTGCCAAGATACACCAAGGAACCGGCAACGGACAGATGATATTGGCTGTCTTTCTCTCCCTCACTGGTCCATCCTTCAAAGCCACCCTCATAAATGCCGTAGCGTCCGTTATACTGGAGATAGGGGTTGACTCTCCACGTTGTACTACCGCCTGACTCCGACCTTTTAACGCTCGCACGATAACTGAGCCCTTGACCAACCGGGGGGTTTTTCTGCACGGAAACGATTGCGTTTCTAACCTCTTTCGTCTGTTCATACCTGGTAGAAACGTAGAGATTACGTTTAGGCATGTAATTAAACGATATGAGAAATTCATTCGAATAACCGTTTTCCCTTACACTTCGATAGGTAGCCGTTATGGAAGTTTGAGCTGTGATACTTCGAGTATAACTTACCGTGCCGACATCCCTGTTGTCTCCAATATATTTCCTGACGGTAGCAAGGTTCAAAGACAAAGAACCCAGTAGTGGATCTCCGTAACTCAACCCGCAACCTGCGCTGTACTTTGTCCTTTCACCGGTCTGAGTTTCGGCAATGGTCTTAAAGTTCCTGGTATACCCGGCCAGGGAAAGATTGAATCCGAAGTTCAATCCCTGGTACGAATACGTGGCAACTCCCGCTGCACCGCTATCGGAACTCCTGCCGAAACTACCCGCCAGCGAAAGCGAAACTAATCCAATCCTACCTGCTTTAACTGTCAGGTTAGGTCCCAAATTATAGAGATCACTAACCGCCTCGGCAGCAAAACCCATGGTAAGAGCATCGCTGAAACCGTAGCGGTGAAAGGCAGAAATTGCAAGTGTGGAGTAGCGGTTACTTTTGGTTCCGTAATCTTGACGGGTAAATCCCAAGTCATAACTATATTCGTTAAAGCCTTTCTTCAACAGTAAAGAGTCCGCGTAATAAAAGGGATAATCCAGGCGCTGTTCCCTGCCGAACGAATCCCGCAACACAACCTCGACCGTTCCCGCTGCGCCGTATGGGGTGAGGTTTTTCAGTTCAAATTCCCCCGGTGACAGTCTTTCCGTTTTTATCAGCATTCCGTTGAGATAAATTTTCGCTTCTGAAGGCAATGCCGTCTGACCGGCAAGATTGAGCGTGGGATAGTACACATAGGAGGGATCCATACGGTAAACCTTGCGAAAGCTGAGTCCGCCCAGGTTGAGACTGCTGCCGAGATTGCCCGACGAAGCAAAGAAATCACCGACAATCAAACGTCGAAACGTCAGCCGGTCATCATAGGTAAAATTGCTTTGCAGGCGTAGAAATCTATCTTGTGTCTGATCCTTGGTAAAAACGGAGTCGGAGAGAAACAGAACGTCGCCCATCCGCATGCCGAGTTGGTTGGTCAGATTGAAGCTGGTGAAGGACAACCCGTTTCCGGCTTGGTAATCGGCTCCATAATTTAGAAAGACGCTCGTATCATGAGGATAGTATACGCTCTCTTTCTGTTCGGACTGAAAGTCGATTATTTCCTTTCCCAGGATGGAAGGATTCGCGGTGATATCAAGGGACAGGTTCGCCTCATTAAAGACATACGTAACACCTTCCATTGAACGCAACGACAAGCAACGCTCCCCGTTAATCATCGAAACGGCACCGGATGGAGAGCGAAAACCGATGGTTTTTACATCATCGGACTTTACCAGGAAATCACCGTTCTCCCCTTGATGGACAAAGTGATCGCCCTTGTCCTCCTGATTCAGGACGACCCTGACGATCAGCTGTTCGGCAGCAGCGGGAGCTGGTACCGCGAAAAGCAACAGAACCGGAATAAATGAAAGGACGATCTGCCTGAATACTTTGTTAGTACGCCGTGATCTGTCAAGTGCCCGGAATAAGGAACGCAAGTTACGGCAGACATTGAGACTCATCCACATTCATTTGCCTATTGAGCGTAATTTTCGTAGTGGTTGACACTGTCAGATCGAGTTGTTTGGTCGAGGCGCATTTCTCGGCCGGGATTGAAATTGAGTAGACGCGGCCAACACCAGTCAACAGGTACCAGCCGTTGAGCTTTTCGGTAAAGGTTTCCTGGCCCTTGCCATCACTACCCTTCAGGGTTACTTCTGATATTCTGAAATGCGTATTACCGGTGTTTCTAACATTGGCGCTTACGACACCTTTTGAAAGCGTTACGGACGCCAGCTCGGCCGCCGGTTCCTCAGTGAGAGGCTTTACGAATACGGGGATTCCGAACCGGATCGCTACCGTCAATTGGGTAGAGTCAGCGGTATCGGTTTTTGGTTGGGGTATTTCTTCGATGAACAGCCGATAGGTTTTCTCCTTCGAAGTAGCGGGAACCCGTATCCCGGCGCGGATTATCTTCTGCTCTCCCTTTTTCAGCATGAGTATCCTGGGAAAGAAGATCAGATCATTCGTCTCCTGATAGACATCCTTCCCTTCCGAATCCTGGGTCCACTCCATCGCCTTGCCCTGCAGATGCACCGTCTCCTCGCCGTCGTTCAAAATAGTAACGACGCTGCTTCTGGCCCGCTGGTCAAGGGTGATCCAGATCGGCGCCACCCGCCACTGTCCAGAATAACCTACAGATGGAAAAACAAGAAAAAACAGCAAGCCGACGCAAAGAAGAACACGCGGCACTACCAACATCGCAACACCATATCTATCAAATCCGGCCATCATTCCTGTCTCCTGTTGTCCATGCCGGAATAGGCCGTAAGGCTGGTCAATTCCGTTATTTGAGGGCAAACCTCTCGGCATGGTATACAGATTAATCAAAATATTGTAAACAGCTTTGTATTATGGATTTATCTCCAGAGTAACTGTATCCATATAGGCACCCGCCGGAGCAAGCCTGTAATCGTTGCCCTGGATACGCGCGGTTATTGGGATGGTAATGGCTCTATAGGCCCTACCAGTTGCGCTTGTGGGCAAATCAAGGGTATAGGGAATGGAATCGGAACCATTTGTAAGATAGAGTGGGGACGGGGTCGCCTGGGTGACGCCAACCGTAAAACTGCCGGGGATACCGATACACCAAACGCTGACGCTCCCGTCAGCCTGGACATTTTGCGGATCAAGGGGATTAAGGTTGCCAAACGCTATGTTCTGTGTGCCCGTAACCCAACAAGCGCCCCAACTCGTAACGTATGCGGACACGGCCAGATTGCCACTGGATGCGGCGTATCCCGGAACGGCAAGCGTCATGACCAGGATGATGAGTAGTACTGTTCGCAGTAGCGCCATTGGAATCCCATGCTTTGGAAAATACCGGACATTGATCCTCATGGGAGGACGGCCGGCAAGAGGGCCGCCCTTCCATGAGGCAGAGGAAAATTGTTACGGAGTAACCGTCAATTCGATCGTATCGGTATACGACCCGGCAGTTGCCGTAGTGTAAGAACCCGCGGCAATTGCGCCAGCAATGCTAACCGGTAAGGCCGAACCGGTACCGGTGCCGCTCGCAGGAATGGTAACCGAGTAAGGAATATCGCTGGTACCGTTAGTCAAATACTTCTGGGAACCAACAGCGTTATCTCCGGCATTGCCGGACAGAGTAAAGTCCGTATCGTTTGTACACGTTATAGTAACCCCGATAGAACTTGCCGTCTTTGCCACAGCATTCGTGGGATCCAAATTCCCGAACGCAAGGGTTCCGCCGGTCATGGTGCACGTTGGGATAACCGTCGCGCTGACGTCAAGATCCGCAGTAGCCGCCATGGCCACCCCGGCCATTGAAACGATTCCCAATGCTGCAATAATTGCCAAATTTTTCTTCATACTGTGTTCCCTCCTTTGTGTTTTGAACCTGAATCAATGTGCATCGAACAAAAAAACGCCGATCTCAACCGCGGAGATAGACGTTATAGTACCGGACATGACATACACGTCCAGGTTCGCCTGACTCCGCAAGCTCTTCGGTAACCCGGCGGTCCGCCTTCGTTGAAACTTCGGCGGATCCGTGGCTTTGCGTCACTGGATTACTCCAGTTTTGCCTTTGTCGGAGGTAGGTTATAAATAATTTTCGTCGCTGGCCAGGTATCGCCCCTCAAGGCAACCGCCCCTCCCGGGTCCGCGTGTCGCCCTGCTCTTCCTTCACAAATAAAAAAAACCCGTCTTTAAAATCCAAAGACGGGTGTAATTATCTTGATTCGGACTTTTGTGTCCGGATAACCACACTCTCTTCGGCAGCTCGGCCATCCGCCTTCGTTACTACTTCGACGGATCCGTGGCTTTGCGTGACCAGGTTACCCTGGTTTTGCTCTTATCGGAGAGTTATGAAACGCCTGTCGTTACCAGACGAAATTATTGAGTGTAATGCTTACCTGATTCCCATCGGAACCTTAGATCGAGAATTAATTAAAAACTGAATTATGGGAGGGAGCAGAGCAGAATATGTGCCAAGGGAGAGAATTAGGCAGGACAAACGTGAGGAATTTTTAAAACATTTGTCATTTCGTGAAGTTACTAACGCCAACCTAATAGTTTGAATATTTTCATTAGAACAGACTGGTGCCAGTTTTTGTTACTTTTCGTTCCAAAAAAAGTCAAAAAAATGACAGAAGCCTCAAAGTGGACCACTCGATCGACCTCGGGCCTGATAGACAATAATCAAATACCTGCAACCCCATACCTGTTACATCGGAATCACCGAAACAGTCAGAGGCCACGGGTAGGCACCCGGCTGTATGTTTTCAGAGAGGATGAAACGGTAGCTGAGTTGTATCCGCACCTCCCTGCCCTCCATGGCAACAGGAACGATGCTCGAGCCGGCGCCAAGCAGGGCCGGTTTCCCTAAACCATCTATCCGTACCTGCCTGAAAATTTCAGCAGAACTTTCGAATGAGAGATAATGGCCATCCCGCGAGTTACTCTTCATCTCGATGGAAGACCCTCCCGGTACGTCCACAAACCCCCGTGAAATATCGGTTTCAGTAATTATCAGCATTGCGGACTGGTTGTGGACACTCATTTGCGTGTACGGCAACACGGTCGCGCTTACCTTCAGCTGGGTGCTCGACGACTTGGAGGAAGCGGCTTGCGCATCGGACACGGAAGCAAGGGCAAGGAGTGCCACCAATATGGAGGTCAGAAGCTTTTGCTGAAGATGGATACCGTGCTGCACATGCTGTGGCATGACATATCCCTCCTCGATAAGAACCTCACCGAGTTTTTTCCGGGAATTCGTCTGCTTGCTTAATGCGCTGTCAAGTTTCTCACGCGAGATATATCCGGCGGAAACAAGGATATCACCCAGCTTAATCGGGCTGAGAGTCGATTGCGAACTGCCCTGCCCCTGTTGAAAGTCCAGCAGAGCATCCAACTGCCGTTCCGTGAGAAAACCAAGGCGCACGAAAATCTCGCCAAGCTTTTCCCCGCTTTTTTTCTGCTCGGCTATTGCCTGCTCGAGCTGCTCTTCGCTGATCTTCCCGGCCTGCAGAAGCAAGGCGCCGAGCATCTGGCGAACACCCGCCGCGGCCTTAACGGCATCCTCCAGACTGAGGAGCTGCTCCTGTAACGAAAGAGCTACCGTAAGTTCCGTCGGATCTATAACCCCCATCCTGGTAAGCACCTGACCCAGGAGATCATTCGTGCTCTTCTGTTCCTGCAGAGCAAGTTCCAGATCATGGGGGGACACGAAGCCGCCATCCACCAGTATCTGGCCTATGTAACGTCCAGCTTTTATCTGTAACGCCATGTTGCTCCCTTTGTTGCTTGTGCCAATTGACATTTCCTGAATAGTACCCGTGTTTGCAGAGATCATCATGGCCCGAGAGGACTCCGCCGAGGTGATCCGGCAGCCGATCATCCCATAGTTCTAAGCATAGCGGCCATTTCACGTAAAGCAATGGACATGACCCCGTGACACCAGAAACCCACATGAAATATCGTGTATTTTCTGATTCAGGTTTTCTCTACATATCGGCAGACAGGAAAAAAACTTTAGAAAAATTTTCGGGAGCTTGTAAAAGATGAAAGATAGGTCGACAGGGTATCAGCAGTATCCCGGTTTGAAGCAGGTCACCCTTGATTTTTCAGTCACATACGTCGGTGCGCAAAAGCAGGGGCTACTGCTCTCAGGAAGGAGAAGGACTTTGCCAAGCGAATCAAGTTCAGTAAAACAAAACCGGAAGGAGTGAATCTTGATGCAGCTGCAATAAAGTAATCTTTGCCACAGAGGACACAGAGGCCACAGAGTTAACGTCTTGGGAAATAAGGTATTTCTCTGAGTCCTCTGTGACCTCTGTGGCTGAAAAACGACTTTTTGCGAATTCATCATCCTAAGACCGTTAGTTAATGGGCCAGCTTTTCTCCAGATCAGGCGGATAAAAATTTTCCCTGGTCCGGTTGAAATACCCGAATTGAATTTGGGGATATTCCTTCTTTATCCGCTGGAGCATGCGGTACATTCCGATCCCCTTGCCGGAAAGTCCCATTCTTTTGTTGTAGAAATCGGGATCAATGGAAAGATTGCGCATCTGGATCATATCCACTCCCGTATCGCCAATCAGCCTCACAAGTTCCTCTATCTCCTCGGCAGTATCGTTCAGGCCGGGCGACACGAGATAGTTGATCATCACGAACAGTCCCTTTTCTTTTGCGATTTTGAGCGATTCAACCACATGGGAAAAGGAATAGTCCACCGGCCGGTAATACTTGTCATAAAATTCCTCACGAGCGGAATTCATCGAAAAGCGCATGGAATCCATTCCGGCATCACACAGCATCCTGATCCGATCTGGCATGGAGCCGTTGGAATTGAAGTTCACCGTACCACGGCTGGTACCCTTTTTGAGCCTTCTGGTGGCTTCTGCAACGACGTCCGCCTGCATAATCGGATCCCCTTCGCACCCTTGCCCATAGGAAACAATCGGCGCCGGGGCTTCCTGGAGATGGGGAAGGGCCAGTTGGACAATCTCCTCCGCTGTGGGAACAAAATTAATGCGTTCCTGGTTGGAGGGACAGCAATCGGAAGGCTGGAGACTGATACAGCCGAGACAGCGCGAGTTGCAGGCCGGAGATGTGGGAAGGGGCGCCTCCCAGCGCCGGTAGAAGAGGTTTTTCGCGGCAAAGCAGTGGTAGTCGAGGGCACAGCGCGCCAACTGCTCCAGCAACCGGTTATCGGGCATCTCGGCAAGAAGGCGCCGCACCAGCGGATCAAGCTCCCGGTCGTCGTAGTTACAGGGATTCCAATTGTCATTGGTATCGACCCGACTGGCGGCAACTACAAAACAGTCCCGCTCTTCGTCCCAACCGACAGCGGTATAGGACCAGAGGGGAAGATGCACTTTTTTCCGACTGTAATCACAGGCAGGAAGCAGCGTTCGCACATAGCCGGGCGCCATGAAAGCGGACACCGCCTGAATCGGCACCCGACGCTTCCCTTCCCTGACCGAATCCAGCGTAACAAATTGTTTCCGCTTTTCGTCCCACGCCATGGGTGGGGTATCGGGTATGGTAAAGATCCTGCTTCCCTCGGGAAGCGGTATGAGTTCCACCGATTCCGGAAGAACTGCTTCCGGGCCGTTCATTCCCGCCATGCAGAGTTCCGGATGATCGTATATATTCCCCGTTGCATCAGCATACAGGAGCTTTGGCAATGATTTTGTTCGCATCGTTCTACCTCCGTAAGGGTACAACCCTAACAAAAAATGGGACTCCCGGCAAGAACTCACCTCATGCAAGCCGATTACAATCCGGCACCGTAGGGGCGCGATTCATTGCGCCCATGTTCTATCAAACAAATCAGGGCGCGATAAATCGCGCCCATGTCCTATCAAACAAATCAGGCTGCGATAAATCGCGCCCATGTCCTATCAAACAAATCAGGCTGCGATAAATCGCGCCCATGTTCTATCAAACAAATCAGGGCGCGATAAATCGCGCCCCTACGGTGGGTGAAATGATTCGTGGATTCAAGGCGCGTTGTTCGTGCTTGATCAACAAAAAGATTCATGGGACAACGGCAAACATAGAACAACTTCTGCTGTCCATGACCAGCAAACTCCGCTACAATATCCTCCATGAAAATCCTGCTGACAACCCTTCACGCGAAATATATTCATGCCTCACTGGCTCTGCCCTGCCTGAAAGCGGCAACGAACAAAATAGACGGAATCCAGAGCGTCATCCGGGAGTTCACCGTCAATGAACACCGCTCGACGGTCCTTCGCGAACTGGCTGCCCAGAAAGCGGATGTCGTAGCTTTTTCCTGCTACATCTGGAACATCGAAGCGATAACCCGCCTCGCTTCGGACCTGAAAAAGCTTCGACCGGAAACACTCCTGGTCGCCGGTGGCCCCGAGGTATCCTATTCCGCGGAAGAGTTTCTCCGGGATAACGGGGCCTTCGACTTTGTCATCTGCGGGGAAGGTGAAAAGACCTGGCGGGAGTTCCTTGCTCTCTTACTACAGAAAGGGGATTCACCGATAACCACACTCTCAATTCCCGCCGGCATTGCATACCGAAATAAAACAGGTATCGTACCCGCACGGGAAAGGGAAGCCATCGAAAATCTTGATGATATCCCCTCCCCCTTCGCCATGGACCTGGTGGACACGACCAAACCGCTGGTCTATTACGAAACCTCGCGAGGCTGCCCCTTCAGCTGTGCATTCTGCCTCTCTTCACTGGAAAAGGGCGTCCGCTCTTTCTCCATGCAAAGGATTCACGCTGACCTCCTGTACCTCATCCAAAAGGAAGTCCAAGTGGTGAAACTGGTGGACCGGACGTTCAACTATGATGCCGGACGGGCGAATGAAATCTGGGACTTCATTCTCACGCATAACAGGACGAGCACTTTTCATTTCGAGATTGCCGCAGATCTGCTGACAAAGGAAAACATCCGAACCCTGACCAGGGTTCCGGCAGGAATGTTCCGATTCGAGATTGGAGTTCAGGCCACCGGCAAGGAAACCTTATCCCGGGTGAGCAGAAAAAGTGACCCGGATCGCCTCCTGGCCGCGGTTACGCGACTGACCGAAGAAACCGGGGTAACAGTCCATCTGGATCTGGTAGCGGGCCTGCCGGGTGAAAATTTCAGCGGATTCCTTGCCTCCCTCGGTCGACTCTTTCCCGTCAACCCCCACCACATCCAGGTTGAGCCGCTGAAAGTCCTCAAGGGTTCACCGATGGTCGAAATCGCCATCAGGGAAGGCTATGCCTTTTCCGGCACGCCGCCCTACACTATTCTGCGAACTTCCGCCGTTTCCTTCGACGAAATAGGGCATATCGAGGAAATAGCCCGCCTGCTGGATCTGTTCTTCAACAGCAGGCGCTTCACCCGCTCACTCGCGACAGTGGAAGATTATCTAGCCCTGGCAGGTTTTTTTGACACCATGGCGAGTTTCATAAAAAAAGAGCCCGGAACCGGGCAGGTGTCGCTCAAATATCTCTTTGATCTGATGTGGCGTTTCGGTGAAGAAATACTGCCCCCCGCCGCAATCAGTACCTTCCGCGACGCTCTTTGTTACGATTTCTGCCTGGGAGAATATCCCTCGGCAGGGCTACTGCCATCTTTTTTCACCGGGGAAGGAAAAGCGCTCAAATCCTCGCTGCCACGGCAAACCATCGACGCGATCCTCGCCAGGATGGAAATACCTTCCGGCAGCAGGGTTCGCACCTTCACCGCCCGCTTTCTAAGTGATTACAGAACCACACCTCCGGTAAAGGGCCCGGTCGAGCTGATCTTCGTCTACCTATCTTCTTCCGGACGAGGGCTGCGGGTGGAGGTTTTTCCACTCAACCAACCGCAGCCGCTGCCCGAAGGTGATTCTTCTGCCGTGATTCAGCAGCAGCCACAATCCCCGTACCAGCCCGACAAGCTGGGCCTGAAAACGGAATCGATCACGTGAATGACACCATTGGAACATTCAATGTCAGTCCTGGTCACGTTTCCGTTGTCGACAACCAGCACCCCCTGCCTGACTCTGATAGCCAGATTTTTACCGTTCACGGTGGGAGAACAATCCACTGTCCGGAGTTCTTCTTCGGACAGCTTACCTTCCACCAGGTGATACAATAGTGTTTCTTTCAACAATTTGCTGTCGGCCATGATCTCTTCGAGACTCAGTTTCTGGAAACCATCGTTATCCGCGGCAAATAAGGTAAAAGGCCCTGCTTCTTTCAGGGTCTCCTCCAGACCCGCACTTTTCAAAGCATCAACAAGGGTTCGGAACGAATCATCCGCCTGTAGGGTTTCAAAGATATCTTTCATTGCTTCCTCCTCTAACGACACGCAACCCTGCCGTGTCATAATCCAACCTGATCCTGAACTTTCTTGACTATAATTATAGCCTGACACTCTGACATTATCAATCATATCTACAGTAATTCAGTCAGGCTTTTATTTGGGAAACTTTGATGCTTTCCCATAAGCCTTACTTTTCCATCAAAACCCTCACCACCCTTCCTGGACACTCCAGATAAATTAGTTTTATAAATATGTGCACATTAAATTTATTTGACCAAAATGGCACGGACATGATATCAGTACCATTAAAAAACGTTATGCTATCCGTATTGATTTCACACAATAATCTCGGTAACCATTTTTTTGCGTAATTTGTTTCACCAATCCTTCTGAAACCGGTCGGGTTTGCCTGATGGCTATGATGAAGTTCGCCTGAAGCTACGTGGTTTCCATTTTACGAACCCGGGAGGCAACCCGGATTTGGAGCGGTTTCTGGGTGGGCATGTTACACAAAACTGTACTATTCGCCTGTTGGTTGAAGAGATTGGTAAAGGGTATCGATTTGAGTGACCTGCGAGGATGGGGGATCGGTGTGTGACCTAATTACCCAACGAAACGAGGGAAGTTGAAATGACGAAATGGAAGAAAGCACCTGTTGCCCTGGGAAGGCATTATTCTGGTACGAAAAATAAAGTGCCTGAATCGATAGGTGAGAATAAAACAGACGTAGCAAGGCAAAATAGTCCGGACACCATTAACAAGTCATCTGGATTAGTGGATTTGAAAAAAATGACTGAATGGCTGGATAGCCATGCAAATGCAAAGTCCGTAGGCAAATGCGCAAAATATGTACGCCAAGCATTAGAAGCCGGAGGTGGAGATACAACCGGTCATCCTGTTTCTGCAAAAAACTGGGGACCAACATTAGAAAAAATGGGATTCAAGCCGGTGCCTGAAGCAAATTATGCCTCAAAGTTAGGAGATGTTGCGGTTTTCCAGCCACGGGAAAGCAACGGTCATGGTCACATTCAAGCATACACGAGTAGGGGTTGGGTCTCGGATTTTATTCAGCTCCGCTTTCGGCCAAATCGAAGAGATGCAACACCTTACCAAATTTATCGTCAGCCTTAGCTTCGAGCGTATAAACAATAGGAGGCATTATCTTGAGATTACAAACACTTTTTATAGTTGTTCTTTTTCTCATCTTTAGCAGTGGATATTCACACTCAGCTAATCTTGCACCGTCAGATTCACCAGAGAATTTTATCCAATGTCTTTATCGAGATCATCTATCACAATATGACATAAAATACTGGTTTGATAATAAGGAAAAACTATCCAAATATTTTGACAGTACTTTAACTGCCTTATTCTTGCGCGATGAAGAATGCAAAAACAAAACTGGAGGTATTTGTAATCTTGATTTTGACCCTATCATTGATGCGCAAGATTTAGACAACAAATACCCAGTCAGTATTGAAGTGAAGAGGCTGAACTATAAATCACAGACGCGCTGCAAAGTGATATTTACGAATATAACCAAAAGAACAATATGTTATGAGCTAAGAAGAACAAAGCTTGGGTGGAGGGTTAGTGATATTACTTATTCCAATGGGCAGTCATTAAAAAAATTGTTATCACAGAAACCTTGTTTAAAAAACCAACCCTAAACAAGTCGTTGTGGTGAAACAAGGACACAAGGAGTAGAACATGGCCTACAACCCAGCCTCAGAGGCAAAGTATTCATTTGAACTATTGGATGTTGATTTTGACTTGTCGGTAGTGGGTTTTGATGTCACGGAAACGGTATCCGATACCTTTGTTGTCAATCTGACTCTTGGCAGCAACGATAAAATTTCCTTTGAGGATGTAAAGCTGCAAGAGGGGTTGCTGACTGTTATCGGTGGTGTCGGTGCGATTATAAACGATGGATCAGGTGATCGATATTTCCATGGCATCATACGCAAATTCAAACACTCCGGCACCTCGGGAAGATTTCACCTTTATGATGTGCAGATGGTTCCATCACTGTGGCGGCTCTCTTTGCAGGAGAAATGCCGCATCTTTCAGGACAAGCCACTGAAGGAGATCATCGGAATCCTCCTTCAGGAACAGGATATAGCGACTGATGTATATGAATTCCGGCTTGACCGGGACGATATATTCATCAAGTTCTCAATACAGTATCAGGAAACCAATCTGAATTATCTCTCCAGGCTGCTCGAACATGAAGGCATCTTCTATTTCTTCGAACATTTCGAAGACAAACATGTCCTGGTATTTTGCGACACCGAGGCATTCTACAGGGATATTACCGGTCAGTCCTCTCTGACCTTTAACACGAACGGCCTGGTCGCAAAAAAAGAGAATGTCTATGCTTTTGATTCTTCCGAACGTCTTCGTCCGGGAACGCTTTTTCAAAAAAATTACAATTTTAAGAGACCCTCGATTGATCTTTAAACCGAACATAAGGGCGTAAGTGAAAAAAATTTTGAAGTGTATGAGTATCCCGGCCCTTACGGCGAAAAGGATGTCGGGCAAAAACTATCTCAAATTCGCCTTGAAGAAATCCAGGCATTGGCTAAGAAAGGAAACGGCAGCAGTTGTTGCCCTCGCTTCCAGTCGGGGGCTACGTTCACTCTCACCGACCATCCGCACGATGAGTTCAATGATGAATACTTCCTCTACACCGTAACCCATGAAGGCGAACAACCCCAGATTCTGCAAGAGCATGGATCAGGCGGTGGCGCCCATTACTCCAACAGCTTTACCGTCATCCCGGCTTCCGTCATCTACCGGCCTGAACGCACCACACGTAAGCCCATGGTCCCGGGACTCTTGTCCGCCGTCGTTACCGGCCCCAAGGGTGAGGAAATCTGGCCTGACGAGTACGGCCGCGTCCATGTTCAATTCCATTTTGACCGTGAAGGCAAGAAGGATGAAAACAGTTCCTGCTGGCTGCGTACCATTCAATTCTGGAACGGCGCTACCTGGGGCAGCCAGTTTATTCCGCGGATAGGCGACGAAGTGCTGGTTACCTTTGTTGATGGCAATATGGATTACCCGATCATCATGGGCAGTGCCATCAACGAGGCCAAACAGCCCAATTACAACCTGCCCGCCAACAAGACCCAGAGCGGCATCAAGACCAGAAGCAGCCCCGGCGGCAACTCGGACAACTTCAACGAACTGCGCTTCGAAGACAGAATGGGTGCTGAGGAGGTCTATCTCCAAGGCGAGAAGGACTGGAACATCCTGATCAAGAACAACAAGGGTCAGCACGTTGGCCATAACGAGGCGCTGACCGTGGTGAACAACAGGACCAAAACCGTCGGAGTAGACCAGAGTGAAACTATCGGCGTGAACAAGACGATCAGTGTAGGCGTGAATCATGTCGAAACCATCGGATCGAACATGAACTTGACGGTGGGGAGTTGTAAGACCGAATTCGTCGCCATTAACACGGCTGAGACTATCGGTGTCGCCAAGGAACTGTCGATAGGTGCGGCATACGCCGTTACCGTGGGTGGAGCGATGAATACCGCCGTGGGGTTGGGGCAGTTCGAAGAGGTTGGCTTAAGCAAGAAAATTGTGGTCGGTAATAGATTTGATATTTCTTCCGGCGACAAAATAGAAATTATCTGCGGCAAATCCCAATTCAGCATGGATCGGGAGGGAAACATAATTTTAAAAGGAAGCAATATCGATTTACGCGCGACCGGAAATATCACAATAAAAGGTCGGAAGGTGTCGACAAATGGCTGATAAAAAGAAGATTATTTCCATTGGTGCACTGAATGCCGCTAAACCTTGCAGTATCGAAGGAACTCGAATAGGGAAGATCGCGGGGGTTGACGCAGATGGTCGGTTACTGGTCGATTTCCCCGACAGCGGTCTGGCGCCGGTTTCGGCACGACTGACCTCCACCGCTCAGGAAAAGCTTCGAATGACATCCCCCCTGGGCCGGGACGTGCTGCTGGTATTTGAGAACAATGATCCGAAGCGTCCGGTCATCATCGACACGCTGTATTCACTGCTTGATGAGATCACGGACCAATCGGCGGATGACCTGCAAGCGAATTGTCCCGATGAAGTCACCGTAGATCGAAAGCGGATACTTTTCGATGCCGAAGAGGAGATCGTCCTGCGCTGTGGCGAGGCCAGCATCACCTTGACCCGTGCCGGCAAAATAATAATCAAGGGAAACTATCTGCTCAGCCGCTCTTCCGGGGCAAACCGCATCAAAGGCGGGTCCGTTCGGATCAACTGACAATGTCTGGATGCTTGAATGCGAGTGGCAATACATCGAAACAGGGAGGGTATATGGCAACAACAACCAGCGTCAACGGTCAGACAGCCGTACACGAATCCAGCGACGGCGTACTGAATACATTTCCCGATGTCTGCATGACTCCGATGGGTTCTTCGATTGTCCCGGTGCCCTACAGCAATACCGCTTTTTCCCAAGACACCGCAAACGGCAGCAAAACCGTTACCGTCGACGGCAACCCGATTATGCTCAAGGATTCTGTCTTTTCCAAAAGCATCGGGGATGAACCCGGCACTGCCAAGGGCGTCGGTTCAGGAACAACAGGCGGAGTTGCCAAATTCGTCAATTACTCATTCGATGTAATGGTTGAAGGGCGAAACGTCTGCCGCAGGCTCGATCCCATGACCAGCAACAAAGGCAATACACCGCCCGCTCCCTTGATGCAACCCAATGTAACTGCTGAAGGTCTGACGGGCAAGTATCTTCTGCCGATAACATTTGTCTACAAAGACCCCGACGAAATAACGGGAAAGATCCACCAGCCGGTTTTTGAAACCCTGAATACGGTAAAAGGACCGGAAACTTTCAGGCAGGAAGCCTCCGATTACACCGGGGCATTGCACCCCTGTGAGCAGCCTGATGGAGAGTATGCGGTGATCTTTGATGACTTCAATCTGGAAGAAGACAGTTTCGAATAAAGGAGCGGGCATGGGATTTATCAAATATATCGACATCGACTGGCCTGACCTGTTCAGGCCGATACTTACCTCTAAGACAAACTTTTTCAATCGTATCAGGGTCAGGCGCGAGGTTATCCCCATCATCTTTGTGCCGGGGGCCATGGGGAGCAGGTTAAAACACGGCAAGAAAGTTGTATGGGATCCGGATGATAGGGTTGGCATGTTCAATAGATATGGTCGAAAAAAGTGTACACCGGCAAAACGCAAGGAATTGCTGATCGGCCCGCAGTTTGACCCCGAGTGGCTTCAGGTAAGTGAAGATGATGCGAAGCACAACCAGAAGTTTTTTTCCATGACTGATCCATGGCGTGATCACAGAGGCTGGGGCGGGGTTTTATGGACCTATTATGGAGAGTTGCTCGAAGAGTTGCAGAACTATAACTGGAACAAACCGGTGAGTAGTGGAGACAAGGACAAGAAAAAGGAACTGGCAGGCAAATGTTTTGAATTCCCGGTGCATGCCTTCGGTTATAACTGGACCGATAGCTGTGCAAATTCCGGCAAGAAGCTGGCGAAAAAAATCGATGAAATTATAAAAGGGTACAAGGCGAAAGGTCGCCTTTGCAAGCACGTCATCCTCGTTACTCACTCAATGGGTGGGCTTGTTGCTCGATCTGCTTGTTGCATAAAGCATCAGCAAATAGGTAAAGCTCAGGACAATGTCTTGGGTGTAATTCATGGTGTACAGCCTGCCGTTGGCGCCGCTGCAGCCTATTGGCGTATGAAGGCCGGATTTGAACGTACGGGCATTGTAAGTACTATCTCAGCCTGGGTTCTGGGAGCAAGCGGAGAAGAGGTCACCTGTCTTCTCGGTAATGCACCGGGTGGTTTAGAGCTGCTGCCGACCAAAGACTACATAGCAAACGACGGCAGCAAGCAGTGGCTTCACGTCACGCTTAAGAATGGAAAACAAATTTCACTGCCAAAGTCGGATCCTTATACAGAAATTTATCGCATTGGTGAACAAACAAACATGATTACGAACAAACTTGATGCCCCGTTTTGGCGATTAGTGAATCCGGAATGGTTGGACCCTACAGACACTGGTGCGAAAAGAAGAAAGTCAAACATTACCGACCCTTGGGTCGAATATGTTACGTGTCTTAGTCTGGCCGAAAAATTTCATAAGAACCTCAGAACCCAGTTTCATAAGAGCACCTACCAGTTTTATTCCGATGGGCTTGGCACGGTAGACAAAATCAATTTCAAGCACGAAGAATTTTTTTATAGAAAACAGCCCACGCTTGGGGTTGAAATTGTGGTGCCTTCCAGGGTTGTTTCCTCGCGAGGCAAAAGCATCATGTATACCGACATATATAATCAGGAAATAACAGCTCCACTCTCTGAACCTCACAAAACATTGGTTGCTAGCATGTCCAGCATTGATGATTATCGTGAAGGTGGCGATGGTACAGTGCCGAACTGTTCGGGTTCTGCTCTTAAAGAATGCGACGGTTCTAAGATACTTTTTACTTCCAAATTTAATAAAATAGAACACCAGGAAGTATATAACGAACGGAAGGGAAAAGACTTTGTCATTAAAGCCGTGAGAAATTTCGCCCTCAAAAGGATTGAGGAAGGAATCAAAGAAGGTGGTGTTGGAGCCGCTAATTAGACAGGGAGGCAGGGGATTATGCCGAAAATGCAGCAGGTTAACACTTTATTGATGACAATTGTTATGCTTGCATCCTGTTACTTTGTTCAGGGATGCGACAAGACGACAAATAAAATAGGAGTGAATATACCAATGGATACATATTACATAGGACGTTTTTCAATTGAGGTGCCTGCTGTAATGACGCTCGATGAGCGCTCGTCTGAACTATCATATGCCAAAATTGAAGAAGTCATCTGGCCCAAGAATGTTGGCCAAGAGCAGGCCCGAACCACTGAATGGAATAAATTTTTAGAAGAGATCAACAAACTCACCCCCCCAGAAGGTAAAGAAAAGGTGATTATTAGAATGCATGATTTCAACGGAGTGGGGCAATGGGCCAAGGGCGTGTATTACTATTATTCAGACTTCAGGGCTTACGATGGAAGATGGTCACTGCTAGTGGATGCAGGACCGGTTGGAATCTGGATTAAGGGTAATTCTGTTGTTGAGAAGGAGAATGTGAACCATTACTTGGAAAACAATATTAAAACCAGTGGCAAATCGTATACTTATATCGAAAAATCGAAGCTCAAATTTCTCCCAAAAGGAGATTGGTTCTATCTCGAGCATGGCGCTATCAACCTCCCGTACGAAGAACAAGAAGAATCCTACGCAAGCTTTAAAGGACATGCCCTTAATCTGAATCTGTCCATCAAGATGCAAATGGATATTGGCCATTATAGAGAAACAATGGGCCTTATTGAAGGAACAAAAGGGATGATCGATGATGCCTCCCGTGAACCCGGTATCAGCTTCTCCATAGTCCGGTTGGGTAAACGCGAGGTTGCAGGAATGAAAGGCGAGGAATCAATTCTGCGTGCTTCGGATAATGATAAAAAATCACTGCTCTTTGCCTGGGAATTCAACGGCAAGGAAGATTCGGGAGAGTACCCGACAACAACCATCGAAATGGAAGCGCCCGATGGTAAGTTGGATGAAAAAATAGCCATCTGGGATGCGGTGCTTGATTCCATGAAACCAATGTTCGAGCGGAAGAAATAGACATGGATGTTTCTGCAAAGCTCTTTCCTTCTGATCTTA
>Ga0351896_1145_pt1 | contig 20915 bp, 14 predicted proteins | sample BONcelHT113001C3_FD_205821 | JGI IMG/M metagenome (GOLD analysis project Ga0351896, IMG submission 205821) | Enriched cells from coal bed in the Powder River Basin, Montana, United States - BONCAT cells T11 rep1 HSBNCT.T11.300.1.C3 ...
ATAATCCACAGACCAGGTCTTACCTCGGACGACCCCGATGTTATCGGCAGATCCAGTCTGCACTGAGGATGGTTTAAATTTTTGAATGCGTTGATTCGAGGTGTCCGCCACATAAACATTGCCCGCACTATCTACTACAATCCCTTCAGGAGATCTAAATTCTCCATTACCAGTTCCTTGTGTTCCCCATTTTGTAATGAATGTTCCAGAACTGGTAAATTTTTGAACCCGATTAAACTCAGCTACATAAACATTACCCGCACTATCTACCGCTACCCCTTGCGGATATACAAACTGACTGTTACCGGTTCCATATGCTCCCCATTTTGTGATGAACGTTCCGGTATTAGTGAACTTCTGGATGCGATGATTATCTCTGTCTGTAACATAAACATAGCCATTTTTGTCTACCGCTATGTAATTCGGCTTATTAAATTGTCCATTACTTGTACCCTGTGTTCCCCATTTTGTAATAAATGCACCAGTACTCGAAAATTCCTGAATGCGGTGATTAGAAAAATCTGCTACGTATACATTGCCTGCACTATCCGTTGCAACTCCTTTTGGGTTATTAAATTGTCCATTACTTGTGCCCTGTGTTCCCCATTTTGTAATGAATGTTCCAGTATTGGTGAACTTCTGGATGCGGTGATTATCCCAGTCTGATACATAAACATTGCCTGAAGTGTCCACAGCAATCCCGTATGGTGTTTTAAACAGTCCATTAGCAGACCCCCATGCTCCCCCTATTTGATTAATAAAAGTTCCGCTGCTGGTGAATTTCTGTACACGAGCATTATATGCATCAGCTACAAATACGTTGGCTGCACTATCAACTGTGATCCCTGATGGATTATTGAACTGACCTGCCTGATAGCCTGCATATCCCCAATTTATGACAAATTGATAACTTATTGAAGGGGTGGGAGTAGGAGTTGGTGTAGTGGTGGGAGTAGGAGTAGGGGTTTGGGTTGGAGTAGGTGTGGGTGTTGGTGCTGGTTTTGAATATTTAATAACATACCCATAACTTCCAGTCTCATACACGTTTCCGGCATTATCTACAGCAATATCAACTCTTCCACCATAGGTATTTCCCCGTTCAGGATCCCAAAATTCAGTAAGAACACCTGAAGACGAATATCGGTAAAGGTAGTTATTACCAGCAACAAACATGTCCCCTGATGGGGAAAAATCAACTGCATAGGCTAATGGAGTGCCAGCTGTATTTACCTCACTTGTTGTTTCTCTGGTTAAGACCGTTTGAGAAATATACGCACCCGAAGGGCTGAATTTTTGAATTCTGTAATTATCACCATCAGCTACATACACATACCCATTACGGTTTACTGCAATTCCACAAGCGCCATCGAATTTTCCATTCGCAGAAGAACCATATGCTCCATACTCATTTCCCCATCTGGCAAGTTCATTTGATCCGGTAAGGCTATACTTGATAACCTGTTCCGCCGGATAATCGGTTAGAACATAGACAAAACCATCAGATGAAACCGCGATATCACATGGATTTCCATTAAACTGCTGGGAGGTTACAGGGTGAAAGATGTATACCGGCCATTGTCCTTTGTATACACCAGTTGATGAGAAGTATTGAATCCGATGATTATTTAGATCCGCCACATATATATCCCCGTTTGATGGATTCACAGTATTTCCATATGGGTACTCAAATTGCCCGTTCCCATTCCCACGACTTCCGAAATAAGATCTGAATAACCCATTCGGAGTATATCTCTGAATCCGATGATTGTTGGTAGCAACATCACGATATGTAGTGACAATTAAATTCCCGTCAATTCCAATTGATATCCCTGCGGGATTTCCCATATAATTTGCATCACTTCCAGCGATCTCTAAAACCTTTTTATAACTCCCATATATGGGCGTTGCAACGCTATTTTCCAACTGACTCTCGTCTTTGGAAATAGTATTTTCTTTTTGGGATTTGATCTCATCCACATGAGTAATAAGTCCCGGTGTTGACACAATCTCTGAATATCCCTGATTTCTTTGCATATCAGGTCCGGCAAATGCAGAATTCCCTCCTCCTGATATTCCGGCAGAAAGGGTGACTCCGGCAGGAGGATTTACTAATGGAGTGCTTATATCCATTGGGGCAGCCATAACAACCGAACAGATTAGAATAATACTGATAATACAAATATAACGGCATGTAATCATGATTGTATCTCCTTGGGTTTAAGGGGTGTGAAGTAAATGAAATTATGTTTCGGGATTTATTTCCCTATGTGTAGTTCATCCTTTTCAATTAGTAAATACTTTATTCATAATCTTTTTAATATTAATTAAAAAAATATACAACTGTTAATTAGTACCTTTATCCAATCTAATGTGTTCCATCCTGACTCTCGGCACCAATTTTCTCACGCGAAATATTTTTCAACATGGGGCCCAGCCATCGAACGTAATGATGGCTCCGTTCCGAAAACCTTTGGCACGAAAAATAAAGAAGTCCCAGAGGGATCCACTGTTGCCTCTTCTTCATCAATTGACATGGCTGATATTGTCACTGGTGGCTTAAATGCTGAAATTCTATTATTACTTGTATCTACAATATACACAATACCTGCTGAATTCACAACCGCACTTCCAGGCGAGGAGAACTGAGAATTTGAAGTTCCCTTCGTCCCCCATTTGGTCAGAAATTCTCCGGTATTGGTAAACTTTTGTACACGATGATTGCCGGTATCGATAATGTACACAAAGTTATTTGAATCTACAGATACCCCTTGAGGTGAAATAAACTTTCCATTAGTAGTTCCTTTCGCTCCCCACTTTGCAAGATATTTTCCGCTGCTGGTAAATTTCTGTATCCTGTTATTACCGGTATCTGCAACATATACATTTCCCGATTTATCTGTTGCAACATTCATTGGAGCATTAAACTGACCATTTCCTGTCCCTTTTGTTCCCCAATTGGCCAGATATTTTCCGCTACTGGTAAATTTCTGTATCCGGTGGTTACTGGTGTCAGCTACGAATACATTGTATGAACTATCTACGATAACTCCCATAGGAGCATTAAACTGACCGTTTCCTGCCCCTTTTGTTCCCCATTTGGCCAGATATTTTCCGCTACTGGTAAATTTCTGTATCCGGTTATTACCAGTATCTATGACATATACATTTCCTGATTTGTCAACTGTTACATCACGCGGAGAGTTAAATTTTCCATTACTTGTGCCCTGTGTTCCCCATTTGGCCAGGTACATTCCTTCTTTCGTAAACTTTAGAATCCGGTGGTTGTTTGTATCTGCAACATAAATATATCCAAGGTTATCTTCTGCGATACAACCTGGGGTGTTGAACTGATTATTTCCAGTTCCGAGGGATCCCCATTTTCTTACATAGGTATATGCCTCTGCTTTAACTGTAAATGCTCCAGTTTTCGTGACACCACTCGTGTCATCGTTTGTCACAATAAGATTATATTTTCCGGCAGAAGCACCGGTAAGGGGAAAAGTTGCTTTAATCTGGGTACTGGTGAGTGATGTAATGGTACCGGTTTTCACGGTGGACCCAAGGACAAGTTTTGCTGTAACTTCGGAGTGGAAGTTTGTCCCGGCGATAGTTGTCATAACGTTTCCAGTATTATACCCGGAGGTTGGGGAAATGGAGGTGATGGTGGGAATTGAAGTGAGATCAGGGGGGGCAACTCCATTTTTCACATTTATCCTTCCGTCTGTTACACATTTTCCGGTCAAACCCGGTTTCATATCAACTCCGCTTATGATCGCCTTTTTGATTTGAGCTGCAGTATACGTAGGAACTGCTGCTTTAACCAATGCTGCAACTCCAGCTACATGAGGGGTTGCCATTGAAGTTCCCGACATGTATTTGTACTGCCCGCCAGGATAGGTACTGTAAATACTTACTCCTGGTGCTGCTACATCTACAGAAGTTAACCCATAATTTGAGAACGATGCCAGGGCATCACGATTATCAGTCGCTGCAACAGCAATAATATTTGAACTCGTATATGCTGAAGGATAATGTGGTGACGTATCTGTATTTATTCCGCTATTTCCTGCTGCACAAACAACAACTGCTGATGAAACATCAATTGCATCTTTTAACGCCTGGCTGTATCCTCCGCCTCCCCATGAATTTGAGATAACATGGGCACCATGGGAATTTGCATATTGGATAGCTAATATTGCATTACTTGTATATCCACTGCCTGAGGCTGTCAGGAATTTTAGGGGCATAATTTTCACGTTCCAGTTCACCCCGACAATTCCAATCCCATTATTCCCAACCGCTCCAATCGTTCCGGCGCAGTGGGTCCCATGACCGTGATCATCCATCGGATTCGAGTCACCGTTTGCATAATCATAGCCATGATACCCGGTGGCAGGATCAGTCCATATATTTGCAGCTAAATCCGGGTGATTATAATCCACCCCGGTATCAATAACTGCAACAACCACGCTGGATGAACCGGTAATCACCCCCCAGGCCTCAGGTGCATCGATGTCAGCATCAACTGTCCCACCGGACAGACCAGTATTGTGCAGACCATACAGCAATGAAAATGAGGGATCATTTGGTGTAACACTGCTTCCCGGGGTTACTGGAGTCATCGTCGCACTCACCGGAGTAGTCTGTCCGGAAGTAACCGAAACTGACTGGGTCCAGTCCTGATATCCGGATTTTGTGAGTCTGACTGAGTGACTTCCGGTGGTAACACTACTGATTGTGGTGGGTGTAACAGTTCCTCCCTGTGCAACATTATCCAGGAATACTGTTGCCCCTGTTGGATTAGATTGAATTGAGACCCCACCGGTCTGAAGACCAGCAAGTGTCCCGGCAACTGTCGAAGTCTGGCCGCTGGTAACAGAAACGGATGTTGAATAATCATTATATCCAGAGAGTTTCAGGCTCACCGTGTGTGTTCCTGGTGGAACTGAGGTAAGGGTATATGGTGCATTCTTCCCGGTATCAGATCCATCAAGCCAGATTCTCGCCCCTGTGGGGGAGGATGTCACGCTGATAGATCCGGTCTGAATCGTGCCACCATACGCTACATTGAAGACTTTAAAAAGGTGGTTCAGATACCCATCACTATCAACACCAGCATAATCCATATTCATTTTCAATCTGAATACCCCCGTCGGCCTCCCTGATGTCGTGCCCCAGCTGTTCAGGACTTTCCAGTATCGCTCATTCGGGTCTGAACTGGTATCATCATATCCAACGATAAGGACCGCATGACCTCCTCCGGTAGTGTAGGGAATGCCGTTATATGGGTCTGGATTCCATAAAGCCGACTCAGGCTGATATGCCCAGTAGGAACTAAAGGTTGACCATGACGACGAGTTCGGCAGCCAGAATGCCCACCAGATTGCTTTATTATTATTTATCTGGGCTTTGATGTTTGCGATTGCCTGGCTCTGGCTGACACCGTATGCCTGAATATTGGATGTTGAGATACTGGTTACCGGATAGCTTGGCGTAGTGCTGATACTTGTTGCTGGCATCAGAGTTCCTGTACATGCTCCACAGGCATTAGCATCAGCATAATACGCATTGGTATTTGACCAGGGGATGACCTGCTTAAACCCGGTAGTTGAATGGAAATCGGCAAACGTCTCAGCCCATCCCCCTTTGCAGGCCCATGAACTCCCGGTACCTCCATTATAATTAGAATTAAAATACTGAATTGATTGCCTATCTTTAACACCGGTCTGCACAGTATGTGCAACCTCAATTGCACCGGTTGAAGCCCAGACCCAGCAGTTCCCACAATTTCCCTGATTACGCTGTGATCCCGTATAAGGGACATATTGAAGAAGATCTACATTTGCCTGGGGAACCTCTTCCAAAACATTGGGTAGATCCGCAGTGAGCATAGATGATTCAATCATCTGAATGCGTTCTTCTGGTGAGATATGCATATATCCATACCCGTTATCTTCTCCTTGTATCTCCTGGGTTGGAGTTGTTCTCTGTGATACTCCGGGTGTAACTCTTCCCCCGGATATCGGTGATGCATCTGGATTTTTGACTATCTGACCAACTTGTTCACGATACGACAGAGCCCGTTCATTTATCGGAACAGATACCTTTAGTGTATCAACAGGAAGAGCATACACTGCATAGTCGGGCTCTGCATATTCAACTACAGGACTCTTTGAATAATAACTCACTGCCTGCTCAACAGACATCCTCCCTGAAAGTTTTACAACTTCCATGCCCGGCACTCCTGTCTGTCGCTCGTCAGCTAAAACAGTGGCTCCGATTCCTGCATTCACTGCGTCGCGTGAGACCGAGGTCCCTTCACTTGCAGATACGGTGTCTGATTTATACTTGACAATAAGTCTGTCAGGGGCATAATCTACACCTCCGGGCGAATGGTTCACAATTACCGGCTCTTCATCTATGGTCACAGCAGCAGGTGTCTGCCGACTATACTGTGGAGTGGAAACGATTAATGAGGATGGAGGAGGAATCCCTACACCTACTGCAGGAATCGCCGGAATTTCCGCTCTTTGAATCTCTGGGACTCCGGGCATCAGGACGTCAGGTATTTTCGGATTTCCTCCGATCATAGACCGGGAATGGCTTGTATCTGCAGAATAACTGTTTGCAGTCCCAACAATGCAGAGAAGTAGTATCAGAATTAATAATTTTTTGAACATAATTTGACCCTCCTTGAGGTGAGATACACTGCGCAAGCATTATATATAATAGTTCTGTTTTGTCGGTATATATTTAAACAAACGTAAATAAAACGTGCCTAATAGGCACAATAAAAAGACCATTTCTGCGATATTTTGTAGGTCTCCATTCTTTTTCCCTGATTATCAGAAAAAACCTGATGATACTCAATGTGACTGATTAATCTACGTTCCATAAAACTGAAAGACTATGAGCGAGATTATTGGGTAAAACCATATGGATAGGCAGAGAATGAGGGCTGAATCGTCCTGTTATGAAGTGTTATTCCGTGTCATTTTCTTATAATACCGAAGTGCTGAATCTACAAGATAAGCAGAAATCTATGGTTTCTCCTGATCCTTGTAAGTTACATCCATTTTTCTTGAGGGTCTTACATGTGATCAGCAGTCTGCAGGGTTCACAATTGTTATATTGATAATTGTTCAAATGGTTTTCCATATATAATTAAATCATATCAGAGTAATGGTAAACTCATCAATGACTCTTCAAAAGATCCCATACGGTATCAGTAATTATCGGATGATGAGGGAAGAGGGATATGTATATGTTGATAAAATGCGGTTTTTCCGAGTCCTCGAAGAGTTTCCAGAACCCTACCTCTTCTTCCTTCGTCCACGCCGCTTTGGAAAAAGTTTGTTTGTATCACTTCTGGGTTCGTATTATGATATCTCAATGAAGGAGGACTTTGTCCCTCTTTTTTTAGGGACTGAAATTGGACAAAATCCACACCTTCAAAAAATCAGTACTATATATTACACTTCAATTTTTCCGGAATCCGAACCGATTCCTATGAGGAGCTGAAGGTAACCTTTTCCAAAAAAGTTCTTGACTCCCTGAATCAGTTTATCAGCAAATACCTCCCGGGGCAATCTCTTTTACAGATAGATTCAGCCCGGAGCTTTTGTCGCATTTTTTTAAAGCAAAAATCATTGACATTAATGGGCTAATATATGTGATTATCGATGAATATGATCACTTTGCAAATGAACTATTAAGTTTTAACCTGCAACTTTTCCAGGATTCAATTAGTAAGAATGGTTTCGTTCGAAAATGGTATGAGGTGTTAAAAGAAGCCACTGAGACATCGGTTCGGAAAATATTTGCAACCGGTGTATCTCTGATTACTCTGGATAGCCTGACATCAGGATTCAACATCGGGAAAAACATCACTCGAAGTCCGAAACTCAATGAAATGATGGGGTTTACTGAAGAAGAAGTGACTTGGTTGATAGGGCAGACCCTCTCGAAAGGAACTATTACTGAGCAGATGCTGGTAACTATGAAACGATATTATAATGGGTATCTTTTTAGTGAAAAGGGAGAAAACCGTGTTTTTAACAGTGATATGATCCTGTACTATCTCAGTAGTCTCTATGAACTTCGAGAACCATCTGAACTCCTCCTCGATATGAATATTGCCAGTGATTACGGGAAGCTTGGGCGCCTTATGCGATTAAAATCTCCGGAAAGTAACATTGCAGTGCTAAAAAATATTGTGTATTCAGGTGAAATTTCATCGCAGATCACTCCTCAATTCTCAATGGAGAAGGAAGTTTCCCAGGATGATTTTACGTCACTGCTTTTTTATCTTGGACTGTTCACCATCAAACAGGCTATACCTGGTGAAATACTTCTGCATATACCGAATTATGTTATTCGTGGTCTTTAATATGACATTTTAACGAAAATTATCGCAGAAGAAGGGGCGTTTTCGATAAAGCCGGATAAAATACGTGAAGCGATGCGGGAGATTGGGTATGAAGGAAAGTGCGCTAAATTGGTTGTCCTGATAGAGGAATCACTTCATGCTTTCTCAAATCGGGATTATATTGGATTTGATGAAAAATATATCAAAGTCATTCTCTTCACCTATGCAAATATGAGCAATCTCTTCCTGGTCAAATCAGAGTATGAAGTTTCTCATGGATATATTGATATTGCCCTGTTGTCCAGAGAGCCATGGAAACCAGAATATTATGCATTATTTGAATTAAAGTATCTGAAAGTAGGCACAACCGATGAAAAAATACAAATTGCAGCAGATGATGGAATGAGACAAATCATGCAGTATTCTTCCTCACCAGAACTAGCAGAAGTTGTGAACCTAAAAAAATGGGTGCTTGTTTTTGTTGGTGATCGGTGTGCTATAAACCGGGAAGTATGATACGTTTCTAACGTGATAATAACATTGGATACCTTATATATACTCTTTTAAATCAGGTTTGTGGCCCCCAATGGGGGCACCTTTGGGGTTTTCAGTATTATCACTGCTATTCACTGCCCTGAATGCAGAACCGAAATTCAAATTCCTGAAAGAACCTGGCTCTCTGAAACCTCGTATGTTTCTCCGGTTATTATATTCTTATACGGACCAGTTGCCTTTACTCCGTTTCCTTCCCGCTGAGTTGAATATGGCAGGGTGAACATACCGTTTGTACTCTCCTGCCGGTACACGAAATTCCTGCCCTGGTTGGTAATAAGGGGTAATTCTAATGTTCCGTTCCCGGATATCTGATATCCATGCACTCGTTCGAATATTTTCACTTTGTAGAGCTGGACATATTCATCCGCTGCAAGCCGGGTAGGTGATTCATACACCAGCCGGTACTGGGTAAGTGCAGGGAGAGAAATAATCGGACGGGTATATTGAATAGATACAAGTTCAGTTCCGTTATCTATTCCTTTGGCATATTTCTCATCTGACTCTTTGGGAGATAAAGGAATTACCTGCGAGATAACAGGAATTGTTTCACCATTTATCAGCTGGTTTTCATACCTGATTAGGCTGGATCCTGTACTCATTACTTGTGACCCGTCAAAAATATAGAGCCTGGATAACATTGATCTGAAATAATCAGGCTTGAGAGACAGGACCGGCTCATACATATTTTTGTTACTATCTGATTGTTGGAAATAATACGTCTGGTATTGCTCCCTTGCATCAGGTCCATACCCCCAGAGAGGGAGAGTTGGAAATTTACTCCCAAGCATCTCATAATCAGCGATAATATACCTGGCATTGGCTTTATTTGCAAGAATATTTGCTTTTTTCTCTTCAGGAGAAAGAAGGAATTGTGCAATTACCGGCACATTATTTTGAAAGGGGGTGGTTGTTGGCAATCTTTTTGCAAGAGATGCGATCCAGTGCCCATAATCCCATGTTGAGAGAACCCCATATGAATTTTTTGGGTAGGCAAATTCATCCTTATCATAAATTTTCAGATAATCTATCCCGGTATCAGGTGAGTTTTGCCCAAGCCATGTCAGGGCATCTGCCCAGTCTTCATCCATGGAAATAATTTTTAGATCCTTGGTTGCGACAGCCCAGGTTACCTGAACAGATAAAACTGTGATTATGAGGACAATAATTCCGATTATAGCGAAAGGAAGAAGATTCCCTGAAATACTCTTTTTATTGACACCTTTATTATAAGTTTTAGGGGAAACCACAGGATTATTTCTGACAGATTCATCAGGTTCTTTTTTAGAGAGAATTGATATATCGGGCGTCTTTTGTAAATAATCATATAAATTAGACAATGCTATTGCAGAGTATAATACTACAATAACTGCAGCATAATATTCGTACCGAAGGTGCATGCATGTAGAGAACAGAATAATAAATGCCCAGATTAAGGCGCAGAGAGATACAGGTGAATATTTCCGAGCCAAATGACCGACAGACAATAGTATCCCTGAAGCCATGACAATAAGAGAAATATTAAATGAAGTAAAGGCTCTGGAGATATCCCACATCTGCATTTCATTAATTAATGTTCCCTGAAAAGAAGCAAGGAAAAAATTATGTAATCCAGCAATTATGTTCTCCATAATTTGTGGTGCCATGAAGGCTATTACTACAGATATAATGGCAGCAATTCCAATTACTGCTCCTGCTGACTGCCAGCGTGGCCTGTCTGATGTCAGGCGAATAATAATCAGAAGAAATAATGGTTCTATGATTAAACACAGACCAAGGAGGATATGGACCGGTGTATAGTGACTAAGATTAAAGCCCTCCCGATGAATTCCGGTCAGACTATAGAGTACTATAAATAATCCAAATAGGATCGAATGAACAATGAAAAGTGAATGTAATGATTTTTCATCACGGGAAATCATCGCATGAATAATACAGAATACACCTATTATCATGGCGAAAAGAATAATCGTAGGCATATTCATCATTCCGGCATAATATATAATACCGGCTAATGCACTATAGGCAATAACCTTTTTATTTTTCCAGGCAGGGTATATCTTTTCTGTGTGAATTTTTCTTAGAATTATTAGATAAAACAGAATGAAGGCTGTTGACAATAATACTTCAAAAAAATGATGATCAAGGTATCCAAAAAATGAACGATAAAGATACTCCCCGGAAATTACAGATATCAGGCATGCACCAATAATGCCCGCATTTCTCCCTGCAACAGTCTTTCCAATAAAGTACATTATCGGGACCATAAAAAGAGAGAAGATTGGAGGAATCCATGATGCTATCATAACAATATCTGCACGGGTGGTAGCCCCGAAAAGAATGACGAATGCAGCTGATATTGTTGGATACAGTGGACCCCAGTCAATATCTTTTCCAATTGGATACTCAATCATCGGGTCAAACCAGGGATACATAGGGAAGTTGGATGCAATGACTTCTATCTGCCTGAGTGAGTACCAGGGATCCATAAAAATTACCTTTGGTACCGAACCGCTGGTCAGGTAGTCCATCGGGAGCAATCGCAGCCACAGACCTAAGAGTGCAAATGCGAGAATAATTATGATTATTAGGGCAGTGTCCTTCTGCCTGATCCGGCTAAGATCCATTATATGCAGAACTATGTGAACCATAAAGGGAGAAATAAGTTTCATCAACCTCTGTATTTCGACTGCCTCAACTGGCATACCATCCCTGGCTGAAATCAACAAATTTTTAAGGCTATATCTTCGTTTATTATATGCATTCAGTCCTCCCCGTAATCAGGTGTGAAGGATATATTCGTATATTAACTGCAGTTGTCATGAAATACAGTCGTGCCCTGATATTTCGATAAGTCACTTCAATAAAGGAGTATAATCATATCATGAATCCGCAAGTATCTGTTGTCATCCCTTCTCTCAATGAAGAAAAAACAATTAAAGCGTGTATTGAGCATATTAGGGAAGGCTGCGAAAAAGCAGGGATTTCATATGAAATAATAGTGGTAGATTCTTCTTCGGATAAAACACCGGAAATCGCTGCTTCAATGGGTGCGCGAGTTATATATCCTGCTGTCCGAGGGTATGGTAACGCGTATCTGACCGGGTTTGAGCATGCAAGTGGTTCCATTGTGGTGATAGGCGATGCAGATAATACATATGATTTCAGGATTATTTCTGAGTTGATAAAACCAATACAGAATGGTTCTGCAGATATGGTTATTGGTTCCCGGATGAGGGGGACTATACTTCCCGGTGCCATGCCTGCTCTGCATCAATATCTTGGTAATCCTCTTCTGACCCGGTTGGTTAATTTTGCATTTAAAACCCGTTTTTCAGATTGTCATAGTGGTTTTCGCGCGATCGACGCCCGGGTTCTGAATACATTGTCCTTGCACACAGGTGGAATGGAATTTGCATCCGAAATGATGATAGAAGCAGCGAGAAAAAATATCAGAGTTGAAGAGATACCAATTACCTATTATCCACGGGAAAGTCCTTCCAATTTGCACAGTTTTGCAGATGGATGGCGACACATCCGGTTTATTATGCTCATGCGACCGTTGCCCTTTCTCATGATTCCCGGCTCGATTTTTGCTCTGCTCGGGCTTTTCCTCATGATTTCTCTGGTATTAACCCGATCAGTTGAAAATATCAGTCTCCACTCATTTATTCTGGGTGCTATTTGTTTGACTGGAGGGTTTCAGTTGCTGATGATGGGATTTGCACTCAAAGCATATGCGATAACCCACGGGTTTGATAAACCTGGCTCAATGATGGTAAAGTGGCTGAAATATCAGAGTCTGGAGGTGATTCTTTTTGCTGGATGTGGGCTTCTTATTGTCGGGGTATGTGCCGGAATTTGGGTATTATTTGAGTGGATATCTCATGAATATGGGGAGTTATCTCAGGTGACAAATGCAGTATTTGTCATGTGTTCAGTAATCTTAGGTCTGCAGTTAATTTTCACTGCCATTATTGTGAGTATGATGGTCTTATCTGGTGAGAGAGATGGATACCTGTTATCATAGATTAAAAATCCCAATGGTGCTCATTGGGGGCCTTAAATAGAGTGGATGAAAAGAGTATTTTATGTGAAATGAATTTTTGAATAGAATCTGGCAGAAATGTTTGATCTATGCATCCCAAAAATATCTCATCAATTAGCTAATGGAATACCTCTGATACATTCATCTTTATGATTAAGCATCGGATCATAATCGAAGCATTCTTTGCTCTATTAATAGGGGTTCTATTATATCTCTCACGAGATTGGAACGAGATACTGCCAGTTATTCTTATCGGCTATATCCTACTCACGTTTCATACCCTCAATTCCCGTTCAATACCTGCATTTATCTTTTTATCCATCCTCACATCGCTCACCCTTTCTCTTCGAATACCGTATCTCCCCTGGGGAGATGCCTGGCAGGATTATGCGATGATTATCCGGACGCTTACTATTGGTTATCCTGATTTCTGGATTCTCCATGAACCGCTTCTTCAGGTTCTCATTTCACAACCACTGATGCCTGCAATTCTTGCGTTAATTACCTGGATTACTCATCTTGATCCGTTGCTGATACAGAAGTTTCTGGTTCCGACAATCGGTGCGACTGCACCACTGATTTTGTATCTATTTGCCCAGGAGTCACTCTCAAAAAAAGCAGCGTTCTATGGAGCAATTTTTTTTCTTATCAGTACTCCCTTTCTTCATTGGGTAACTCAACCAGTACGTGAGACCATGGCAATCCCGGTCTTGTTCTTTGTTTTATGGCAATGTGACAGGTTCATATCATCACGTCGGGTTTCCGGGTTGTTACTCGGAATAATGGGTGTGGTGGTATTATCTCCCCTTCATCATTTTTCATCCCTGTTATTCCTGGTATCATGGTATGGTCTGTCCCTTGGAAAACTAGTTGTATTATGGGATGATGATGACATTAGAATTAAGGCTGCTTTATCCGGAGGTATCTTTGCAGGGGCTTTTCTTTATACATCCTGCTGGATTTTGATGTTTAATCAGCCATTTACTGATGCAATACTTGGTCAGGTAACCACCTTTCTTCCAATGCAATCACTGACTCCTTTTGGGCTAATCATCTTTTTACTCATCATTCTCTGCGCACCGTACTTTTTATTTCTGTTTCCTGCTTTTTTCAGCAGATATATCATGCTTATAAAAAGTGTACTGCCATGTGAGGTTCAAACCTATGTCCGCATTCTTCAGGGTATTGGAATATTCGCCCTTATCGTTGCATTATTTTTTATTTCGGGCTTTTCCACATTTAAATTAAATTATCCTTTTACGATGTTACTATCCTCGATCATTCTCTTTGGTTTATCCCTGCTCGGGCTTTCTGATGTTTTTACCCGGAAAAATTTCCACATTGTTTCCTGGTTAAGTGTTTTAGGTATTTTATTCATCATAGGGACTTTAAAAACATCACTTGTTGTGGATCCACTCCGGATACTTGGATATCTTTTTGCACCACTCTGCCTTACTGCAGGTGCTGGTGTTACTCACCTGTTATCTCGTTTTCTTTGTCATCAGAATGCTTCACGTTTTTTAATAATGGGAATTTCCATATTCTGTGCGATGAGTCTGGTTTTTACCTTTCCAACTCCGGTGCTCCTTGGATTTACTGCACCCATCGGACATGTTCTCTATGATGAGAGGCAATACACTATTGCCCACCCTGCGAGTGAAATCGAAGGGATCCAATGGCTTTCTGAGAATCATCAAAATGGAACGATATTTACTGATACTAATATTTATTATTCATCACTCTGGATTACTCAGGATGGAACATTGCAAGCGGAAAAAGAGCCGGATCGCCTGAATCCTGATCAATTCAAACCCGGAAGGAATAATTACGTTTTGATCTCTGAACGTATGTTTACCACCGCAAAATTTGGGGAATGGCTTTATGAAAAATCAACACCGGTCTCCGTGGATGAATATCTTGAGGTTGTATCTAATTCTACCCTCATTTATGAGAAGGATGGATTTCAGATTTTTAATGGGCAGTATACTACCTGACGGTGTCACCATATTTTCGGGATAACGTCCTTTTCATTTCTGATACTGGCACTATCTCCTGTGATCCGTATCACGAAGATTTCCTTTTTTTCCCAAGTATTCCTGGTGAATTGGATCAACGTTCCAAGGTTGCACATGCACTCACCAGTTTTATAGCCACATGTATTATGGCAATTTTTTTGGTACCTTACCCCATGGAACTCATAGAATCTTTACAATATAATCAAATTACACCTATAAATATCGCCGATTCCTAATCGGTGTCATTCGTTGTGTAAAGGGGTGTGTGACATGGCAACTAATCTGACAATAGATGATAATCTCATTATTGAGGCGCAATCAATTGGAAGGGCATGTAAAAAAGGGGGTGGTAAATGAGTCACTTGAAGAGTATATACTAAGGAGAAAACAGATTAAAGATGTTGAAGGTTTTGGAAATATTGATTATGATCCTGATTATGATATAAAGAAACAAGGTCGCGTCAGTGAACGTCCTTGTTGACACTTCTATCTGGTTTTTAGCTATCAGAAGATCTGGCAACCTTTCACCGCAGGGAGATAGTGTTAATATAAGTGGATCTTGTGTAGATCACGAATCCGCCATTTTGAAAATTGGGGAGGGAGACACACCAAAGGCCTCTCTATAGGGGTTTACCTGTTTACATTTTTCAGGATCAGGATCTCTCGTCAGGCAGGCTTCTCCATAATGGTCTTGTTCTTACGATTACTCCGTATATTCATGAGTTTATTGAAGTAATTCCGGTTTCTGCTTTGGAAAGAGCGGGATTGTGGTATGAACCCGGTATTTGCAAGACATTCTCCCATCCTCTCTGTGAGAACAAAGAAATGATTTGTCAGCATATATCCCATAAGGTATGAATCCGGATAAACTGCCCATTGGCATTCAGTCTTTTTCTGAAATCAGGACCCGGGGCTTTGTCTATGTAGATAAGACTCCCTTTATTGCATCTCTTATTAATTCCGGGAAGTATTATTTTCTCTCCCGTCCTCGCCGGTTTGGTAAGAGCCTTTTTGTAGATACGCTTGACTGCGCTTTTTCCGGGAAAAAAGAGTTATTTACCGGACTCTATCTGTCTCAACCAGAAGCAGGCTGGGATTTTGAATCGTCATACCCCGTGTTGCGGGTTGATTTTTCCGGGTCATCGCTTCATTCCACAACAGATCTCGGCCAATGGCTGGTTCGGCTCCTTGCCCGATGGGAAGACCGATTTGGAATCCGGGAGACACAAGGATCTCCTGGGGAACGACTTATATCCATCATTTCGCATATTGCAGAGAACTCCGGAAACCAGGTGGTTATTCTGATCGATGAATATGACAAGCCTATCCTGGATAACCTGAAAGATCCTGTTCTTGCCACTCATATGCGTGACATGCTGAGGGATTTTTATGGTGCCATCAAGCCTCTGGATGTTTATCTGAAATTTGTCTTCCTGACGGGGGTCTCAAAGTTTGCCAAGACCGGGATATTTTCAGGATTGAATAACCTGAAAGATATCACCCTTGACCGTCGGTACTCAGCGATTTGTGGGTACACCCAGAGCGATCTGGTCACTGTTTTCCAAACACATATGGCCAGCAGGAATCAGGAAAAGATAGCTGCATGGTATAACGGCTATTCATGGACAGGGGAATCAGTATATAATCCGTTTGACATCCTCTTATTTTTAGATGAAGGGGAATTCAAATCATACTGGTTTGAGACAGGAACACCTTCATTCCTAATCAGACTGCTCACTGAAAATCCCTGTTCTCTGCCGGTTCTCGATTCTTTTCTGGCAGGTGAAGAGCTCCTGGGGTCATTTCTCATAGAAGATATCAGGCCTGAAACCCTCCTGTTTCAGACCGGGTATCTGACGATCAAAGGTGAATCCCGGGTAGGAGAAAAACTCTTTTATTCAGTAGGATTTCCAAACCTTGAGGTAAAAAGCGCATTTTCCAGCCTGATGCTCAGTATACTTGGTGGATCTGCTGATGTATCTGTGAATCAACTGGATCTTGATTCAATTCTCAATGCTGGTGATCCCAAGCGACTGCGGGAAGTGTTTCACTCATTCTTTGCTTCTATTCCTCATGATTGGTACCGAAAAAATCAACTCTCCGGATTTGAAGGGTATTACGCCAGTATCGTGTACGCCTACTTTGGAAGTCTTGGATATGTGGTCATCCCAGAAGATACTACAAATAAAGGGCGTATAGATTTGACGGTTATGACCCGGACAGGGATCTGGATCTTTGAGTTCAAAGTTCAACGATCCGATGCCCGTCAGGATGAAAGTCCACTCGCCCAGATCAGGGAGCGAGGGTATGCTGAAAAGTACCGTGCAGATGGACGGAGTGTGTATGAGATTGGGATTGTTTTTGATCCTGAAAGCAGGAATATAGTGACGTGGGAAGTTGGGTGAATACTATACCCATCGACGTTCATACTATCTGATATCACATGGCACTCAAAAAGATCCTCTACGGGATCCGTAGTTTCCAAAACTATGCCTATGTAGACAAGACGCGGTTATTCGCATTCTTGAGGATTATCCTACCCCATATATATTGACACTGGACGAAGGCTGTCCATTATACTCCCATACCTTTTAAAGCCAGACTTTTTATGAATGAGAACTAATAACGCTTAATTCCATGATATTTCTATTAAGAAAAAATTTATGCTACCAAGTTAGAACATAGTACCATTCATAGATTCATTGTTCCATGCCTCACAATTTATTTGATGAAAAAATAGACATTGAATGGCGTATTCAGGCATTACCGCAAATATCAATCAGAAATATATCGCGAAAGGACAGACTCGAAATTGTATTTTCTGGAGAAGTAATTGAATCATACCCGGATGATTCTCCATATCCAAGTTTTCTTTTGTATGGTTGTGTTAATGTTCGTCCGCTTCATGTCGTACTAGCACATGCAGAAAAATTGCATGTTGTTTATATTGTGACAGCGTATGAACCAGATCGTGCTAAATGGGAAGATAATTACAGGAGAAGAAAATGAAATGTGTTATTTGTAAACATGGTGAGTTAAAACCAGGTATTACATCAGTATTATTTGAAAAAAATGGGACCACGGTAGTAATAAAATCAGTACCGGCTGATATATGTGATAATTACTGAGAAACCTATGTTGCAGATATGATTGCAGAAAAAATTATGGTACTTGTGGAATCCGTGGAAAAGCAGGGAATTAATTTTGATATTAGAAATTTTTCCGCTGAAACCCTTGCCATATGTTAGTTGGTTAGATATTGATGTAATTCAGGAGAAACGGCTCCATTTTTTCTTATTTCACACTCAAATCCTGACTATAATCCAATAATTATAGGGAGTTATCATTATTTGGCAGCCTGCTTACCCGGGGCAATGAATCCAAATTCCTGAAATACCGCCCGATGTATCTGGAACATTGAACGGTCTTTTCCGGTCGGGATGAGTGTTCTTGAGTTTGCCGGATAGTATCATGAGATGACTGGGAATCCGCATTGATCGTTGAGTTTATTCTCTGTGCGATGGTATTACTTATGCCAGATAAGAATAGGGGGCATGGTACTGATATGCCAGGTAATTTCTGATTTTTATGATCTCTGCGATAATTTTTGACATGGATGGTGTTCTGATTGAGTCTGTTGACGTTAAAATGCAGGCATTTCACCGGTTATTTGATGCCTACCCAGAATATCTTGATGAAATTATTACCTATAATCGGATAAATCAGGGTGTATCCCGATATATTAAAATCCCCTGGATTTTTGAAAACATCCTTCACCAGCCCCTTGATACTGAGTTGAGGGAGTCAATGCTCCGGGCCTTTGCTTCATATGTCGGCGAAGCGATGAATACCCCTGTGCTGGTTCGTGGGTGCACTGAATTTCTCACTCAGTATTCTCATACAATCCCCTGCGCTGTGGTATCAGCTGCACCTGAAGAGGAGGTACGGGAAATCCTTAACAAAAAGGGAATAGCCCGTCATTTTACCATGATCCTTGGATCACCATCAAGTAAGTCAGACAATATGAAGACATTTTTAGACGGAAAAATGATAAAACCAGATGAGGCAATAGTAATTGGAGATTCACTTACCGATTATTATGCCGCCCGCGAGGTTGGATGCCAGTTTATCGGCCGGGTTCCTCCTGATGGCGAAAATCCGTTCATTAATAAAGAAGGAATTTTATGCCTGGTGAAAGATTTGTCTGAACTGGAATCAGCTGTATGGAAGAAATGATTCAGATATCCTATCCCTTAACGGCGAAATCTCCCCTCTATCCCGGGACACCCCCATTGTCTATCAAATACGTAAAAGACTTTGGGTACGGAGATACTTCCCGGTCAAGTATTATCTCTTTCTCATCCCATGCCGGAACACACCTTGATATGCCATCTCATGTCTGTCCTGATCGTGCAAATGACGATGGATTTCGATGGGATTTTCGAATAGATCTCTATCCATGCCGGTGTGTGGATGTAAAAAAGAGCGGGGATGAACCGGTTAATCTAAATGATATTCCCCAGGTGATTTCATCTGATATTACAATTCAGGCCCTTTTTATCAGAACCGGAATGTGGGAGATGAGAGAGAAGGATCCAGAGGGGTATTCTGTGCATCATCCCTGGCTTCATCCGGATTGTGTGCTGACGCTTCGTGAGAGATATCCCTCTCTCAAACTTTTAGGTGTGGATCTGGTATCCATTACCAACCCATTATTTAGAGACTATGGGAGGGAGTCACATCGATTATTGTTGTGTGGGGATTCGCCGGTTTTAATTTTGGAAGATCTCAATCTTTCACCAAATCTTCTTCTGCAAGGAGATTTTCATCTCGTTATCGCTCCGATTGTTCATGAGTCCCTTGATGGTATGCCTGTTTTTTGTTTTATTTATTGAGCTTATCGAACGCATAAAACAGGTTAAATCTTTTTAAGAACCACATTACGTATGCATTCCTCTCTTCCGTCATATCTCCCTCCCCTTACCTATTTCATAAAAGAGCACCAGGTTCTGTTTTTAATATTAGTATCATTTTCAATTGGAATCGGACTGATTGAAGGGCTAATTGTAGCTTTATTATATCCGATTATTTCATTAGGGCTGGGGATTGATACAAATTCTATCCCATATGCACATTTTTTCACATCGGTAAGTTCCATCATTTCAACCGGGACATTTTTCTCAGATCTGGTAATTGTGTTTCTCCTCCTCACTTCACTAGCTCTCATTGGACAGGTTGTCTACTGGAAACTGGTGTATCATTTCTCCAAAGTTGTGGTGTATTCAGTTAAGGAAAATCTGTATAAAACTATCCGGTCATCTGATTACCGACTTTTTGAAGAGAAAAAACAAGGGGAACTTATCAATATTTTCATGTCTGGACCAAGTAGTATTACCTCCAGTATTGAGACACTTATGACTCTGATTGCTGACATTACGCTTTCAGGTATGATTGCTCTCTCCCTTTATTTCGTTTCGGATTTCGGACTTTTAGTTCTCATTATTGGTGGTTTTTTATTTTATCTGGTTAATGCCAAAGTTGGAGGGGCAGTATCACGGGAGCTGGGGCAGTTATCGTATGATTCCGGGATGTCGGAGAATGTCATCATATCTGAATATATTTCTGGAATTCGTGCAATTCGGGCTTCAAATTCTACGATGTTCTGGGAAAATAATGCAAAAAAAGCCATTCTTCTTTATTGGGACAGGTATTCGGAGGCTAAATACCTTCAGCGACTTCCCGGTCTTCTTATCTACTCATTGTTTCTCTTAGCGATTGGATTTATTATCCTTATTCTGTTTCATTTTTTTCAGGAAGGTTTTTCACTGGTTCTCCCTGTTGTTGGTGCATTTGCTATCGGAACCTTGCGTATCGTTCCGAAACTATCAGCTATCGGGTTTGAGCATCTACAGTTGATCAATGGTTCGATTTA
>Ga0351896_1149_pt1 | contig 20687 bp, 12 predicted proteins | sample BONcelHT113001C3_FD_205821 | JGI IMG/M metagenome (GOLD analysis project Ga0351896, IMG submission 205821) | Enriched cells from coal bed in the Powder River Basin, Montana, United States - BONCAT cells T11 rep1 HSBNCT.T11.300.1.C3 ...
CAATTAAACTCACTGCAGGGATACCTGGATCTTGCCCTCACTGACAGGGAGGATGATCCAGAGAATGCCTGGATTTTTGTTGAAAAGGCGATGAAAATTGTTGACCAAACGGTAAATACCGTCCGGTTTACTGATGAATATCAAAATATCGGAATAAAAAATCCTGTATGGCAAAATCTCAAAGCAGTTGTGCAAAACTCTATCCGGCATACATCTCTCCATACGATCATCCTGGAAAATATGCTCCCTGATTCAACCGAAGTTTTTGCTGATCCACTGATCGAAAAAGTATTTTCAAACCTCATAGAAAATTCGGTTAAGTATGGCAAGAAAAATACAGTCATTACTTTCAGACTTGAGCGGGTCGGGGATGATTGCATAATTATTTGTGAAGATGATGGTATTGGCGTGTCAGATTTTGAAAAGGAGAAGATCTTCACATATCGGTACGGAAAAAATACCGGTTTGGGTCTTTTTTTAACCCGTGAAATTTTGTCCATCACTGGAATATCAATCCGCGAGAATGGTGTTGAAGGAGAAGGGGCCAGATTTGAGATCTGTTGTCCTGCTGAAATTATTCGAATTGTTGATAAGGGAGCAGGGATTGAAACAGGGGATGGCACGGTCTTCCCTGTAGAATGATCTTCTATTCTGAATTGTTTTTTATCTTTCCTGTGCAGTCAAAATCGATATATGCTTTATATGGATCAGTATGAATTAGTTTTACTCTGACTTTTTGTCCGACATAAAGGCCCTTACACCCGGTTATCACTCTTCCTTCAACCGGAGGCGCAAGAATTCTCACATATGTCCCCTTATCTGACGCACCGGTAATCAATCCGTCAAATAACTCTCCGATTCTTGGTTTTAACAGTTCTGCAGCGGCTGCTTTTTGCATAAACCGTTCAACTTTTTTGGAACTCTTTTCTCTTCCTGAAAGCCACCCTGCCAGTTCTGCAAGTTCGTTGTCAGTATATGGCGGGTTGGTATTGTCAAGTACTGACTTGATAATGCGTTGTATGATAAGATCAACAAACCGGCGGTTTGGTGCGGTCCCGTGTGTGTAATCAGTCACTGCAAGGGCAAAATGTCCAATCGGGGTATCTCCCGGAATTAGACTCCAATATTCTCCAGGTCCGATGAGTTTAATTATTGTCAGAGACAGGTCCGGGAATCGTTCTGGGTCTGCCTGACGTTGTTTGAGTAAAAATGCTGCAAGAGCACGGGTGTTTGGTGAGCGGGGAAGCCGTATATGATATTTTGCAGCGGTCATTCTGATGCCTTCCCAGTTTTTAGGTTTTCTGACAATTCGTTGAATCATCGGCATTCTTGCCTGTTCCAGAAAGTGTACTGTGGTTCCATTTGCTGCAACCATAAATTCTTCAATTATCGATCGTGCAGCGTTTTGCCCGGAAATAACCAGATCCAGCACTACTCCCTCACTGATTACCGCATCTGCTTCAAGTGTTCCAAGGTCAAGAGCTCCCTGGTCCATCCGGAATTTTCTCATTCGCTGTGCTGCAGTATGCTGAAGAAGAAGTTGTTCCTTAAGTTCAGGTACCTTTCTGACTGATTCTGGAATCGTAGTTTTTCCATCTATCCAGTCCCCGACTTCTTCATAGATTAGTTTAGCTTTATTGGTAACTCGTGCCCGATACAAGTTTCCAGGTCTGGTTTTTCCATTCGGAAGAACGGTATATTCAATAACCATTGCCAGGTGGTCATTGCCTGGGAGTAATGATGAAATCCCCTTGGATAAAATATCCGGAAGCATGGGAAATGTCTCAATACCGGTATATACTGATGTACCATTATGTCCGGCATACCTGTCTGTGAGGGTATTTTTCCTGACAAAAAAATCAACATCAGCTATTGCAACTCTGACAACTATTTCCCCGTTTTTTCCAGACTCACAATATTCAATCTGATCAAGATCCATTGAATCGGCATTATCTATAGATGACCAGAGAAGAGATCTAAGATCTTTAGTGTTTTCGGTAATTATCTGAGGTATTTTGGCTACCTGTTCGGCTTCCCTGAGTACATTTGGTGAAAACCCGGGGGTAAACCCGTATTTTTTCATAGCATCCCGCGCAATAATGGTAAGATCGACGTCCTGTTGTTTTTTCATCGTGGATTGGTACATTCTTCTTTATCTGATAAAAAACTCGTGTTTTTAATTATTATCTAAGAAAAATTTATTAGGGAATTTAGTCCGTGAAGTGATAGAAAGATATTATGAGTAGTAATGCAATGTGAATTGGAAGTTTTTCGCAGGGGGATAGAGTTCTTATCCATACATAGGAAGCATACATGAGTGATGAATTATCTAAAGGTATTTCTGTTTTAATTGTTGATGACAATGAAAAAAACTTACAAATCGCTGCAAAAGTAGTAAGCAAGGCAGGTTATCGGGTCATGCTGGCCCCGGATGGAATGAGTGCACTGGAACTTATAATTGAGCAGCCTCCTGATGTAATTCTTCTGGACATTATGATGCCCGGTATTGACGGGCTTGAAGTGTGTAGAAGGATAAAAGAAATCTCTGGTTGTGATGATATTCCAATTATTTTCCTCTCTGCAATGGGGGAAGAGAATAGTATTGAAGAGGGCCTTTCACTTGGAGGCGCAGATTATGTTACAAAACCCTTTAGTGAACGGGTTCTTCTTGCAAGATTGCGGTCACATATTGAAAGGGCGCAATATCAGAAGAAACTTGCTCACTATTCCCGTGAACTTGAAGAGAAGAACCAAAACTTAGTTCTTTTAAAAGAAAAAATTCTTGCTGTCAATCAGGATCTTGAAAAACAGATCGAAAAAAACATTCAGATATTTGCCACCCTCAATGATAAGATTCGCAATCCCCTTTGTGTTGTTGTAACTATGCTTGAAATGCAGGATAATGAAAATTCCGGATCGATTATTGAACAACTCAATAGAATCGATAAGGTAGTGGATGACCTGGACAAAGGGTTTATTGAATCAGAAAAGGTCAAAGCATATCTTAAAAAGCACCATGATCTACTGTGAGAAGTTACAACTGATTATACTATTATTATGTATCTAAGAAATAAAATACTGTTCAAACTTATTATCACAAGTGTTATTGCTTTAACTGCCTTCTGGCTTGTATCTTCAGCGGTTATGGACATTGAAGATAATAATGAGAATAATAATCGGATCATAGATTTGATGGGTCTAGGTCTTAATGCCATAACCGATGACCTTGAGAGACTTGAGGGGCTTGTGCATGAACGGGGTCTATGGGATGAAACCGGGGAATTTGTAACTAGTACCAATTCTGTTCAAAAGCAGCATTATCAAAAAAACCTGCATGATTCGGCATTTCGTGATCTTCACATTAGTCTTATGTACTTTCTTGATGATCAGGGAAATATTGTTCATAGCACAGGTACTGATGAAATCCGGGCAATATTAGGTGATTCAACTCGTGTATTTGAAGAAGAACTGTTTAGTAACTCAGGTAAATATGCCGAGATTACAAGTCAGAATCAAACGTCAGGAATAATAGTCTTCAACAATACCGCTTTATTATATGCTACTTCCCGAATTACTGGTACAGGTAACACCAGTCCGTTAGGGACCCTCATCGTCATCAGAGCTCTTAATTCAGTATACAAAGAGCATATTTCCGGAATTCGATCCGCAGAAATTCGACTTAAACCCCTTTCTGACAATGATTTTGGTCTGAATGCTACTTTTATCGGGATACTTCCATCTGGAGAGGAGGTTATGCGGACCCCTGCGACCAGTCCTTATAATGAAGGATTTATAGTGCTTCAGGCTCTGGGAGGCGATAAGGTAATCATGCAGGTCTCTGATATTTCAAGCAAACCTTCGCGCCTTTTTGTTGCCAAGTTGTTAGTCATGTCCGGGATTGCTGTTGTTTTTCTGGTTTTTATCTTTGTTATAATTCTCACTATTGAACAGGACTGCATCCGGAGAATCAGCCGTTTATCGAGGGTTTTGAAAACAATGGATATTCCGGCCTGTTGTTTTGATCCGAATACGCTGAAATTACCAGGTGATGATGAATTATCTGAATTATCGCAGGTAATATCCAATCTGGTAAAAAACGTTCTGGATTACAATAAAAAATTATGTGATGCGAAGAAAGAAGCCGAATCCGCGAGTAGGGCAAAAAGTATTTTTCTTGCAAATATGAGTCATGAAATACGGACGCCTTTGAATGCAATTATTGGATTTAGTTCTCTTTTGGTATCAGAAGTCACTGATGTCAGGCTTATGAGATATGTTCGATCAATTAATTCAGCTGGCAGGGTATTATTGTCCCTGATTAATGATGTTCTCGATCTTTCAAAAATTGAAGCACATAAACTTGAATTATCTGAAAATCCTACAAATTTGTATAGTCTTCTCAATGAAACCGATCTTATTCTGGGTGATCGTGCAAGAGAAAAAGGACTGCAGTTTATTCTTGAGATCCCTGATTTCGTCCCGATAATCCGGATTGATGAGACCCGGATTAGGCAGGTTTTATTGAATCTTATTGGAAACGCGATCAAATTCACCGAAAAAGGAGCTATTACCCTTTCTTTACAGATTAAATCTGCTTATGAAGGGCGATACACACTCATAATCGAGGTTCGTGATACGGGAATCGGGGTCCCTATAAAGGATCAAAAGCGTATCTTCTCAGCTTTTGAGCAACAGGATCCAGAACTCGTAAAGTATTATGGGGGCACTGGTCTTGGTCTTGCAATTAGTAAAAAGCTGATAACCCGGATGGGTGGCTCTATCTCACTTGTTAGTGAAGAGGGTGCCGGGAGTGTTTTCACCATTACTCTTCCGGATGTTATGGTTGCAAACGAGGATATTCCTCCCAAAGATACTGATACTTCTATGTTTGATAATACCTTTTCTGGTAATGTTCTGGTTGTTGATGATGTTGAAAATAATCGGAACGTCCTTGCAGATATCCTCTATAAACTTGGCCTCAAACCATTTCTTGCATCATCAGCTGATGAAGGATTACGAATTATCTCCTCACATATTCCTGATCTGATCCTCACTGATCTTCGGATGCCAGGAATGAGCGGAGATGAATTTCTTGTTGAAGTAAGAAAGATTAGTGAAATTTATATTCCTATTGTTGCTGTCACTGCACTGACAACTCCTGAAGATGAAGCAGATATGAGTGGATTTGACGGTATAATCAGAAAACCTGTAAATATCAGAGAACTAACTGACGTTTTGTCACAATTCCTTCCCGGCACAATTACGAAGTCTCATGAGTCTGAAATCGACAAACCTTCTTATCCGTGCTCAATCCTATCTCCAGAGATCTCCCGTTTAGCTCATGAAGAGTTTCAGAATGGAATTCACCGATTATGCCGGGCTTTTACTCCGGAAGCGGCAGAGGAGATTTCCAGAAATCTTCAAAGGTTTGCACAAGAGCATGATGCTCCGGTAATGCAGATTCTTGCAAAAGAAGTTTCACTAGCGGCAAAAGATTTCGATATCAACAGAATCAGAAAGTTGGCAAAACAATTTGAAGATATTACCGGGAATTCTAATTGAGCATTCTTTTTTTACTTTCTTTTTCTATTATATGACTAATATAAGAGCATCTAACCGGTAGTGAATGCCCAAATTCCCATTTTTCCGATGTTTCCTATTATTTTTTCCCCATAATTTCCTGTTTTAACTGGTGAAATTCGTCTTTGGTAATGTGACCGCGTTCGTATATCATGATTAAGTTATCAAGTTCTTTCATCCGGTTATCAAGAATTACATCCCTGGATGTTGCGGATTTTTCTGCCAGAGGTCTGCTGTCTTCTGGTTTTTGCGATGCAAGATTGGGTGTTATCATGAGGATAAATATGCCTGCAGCAAGGATTATCCAACCGGTGGGAATAGAAAACCCTGCTTCCTGCATCATTCCTGCGACTATTGGATCCTGGGCTACACCCGGTCCTGCACTCATTCCACCACCAAGTGCCATCTGAATAACATATCCAAGACGGGTAGCATTAAGAATATCAAACGCGGCTATGACTGCCGCGATTCCACCGGTCAGGTACAGAAGGAAGAACCGCCCTGAATAAGTTATATACACGGACAAGCCGGCACAAAGAATATAAAGAAATCCGCTTCCCGTAGGTCCGGTCAGGTATCCTATCTGTCCGATGAACGGAACCGGAAAGAATGTTGCAAGACCTCCGAGAAACAGACACAGAGATCCTATATATCCGGAGCCTATGGCTAGCATTGTAAGGGCAGAAGAGGCAACATCACTAAATTGTATGTCATCAGCCATAGTTTTCACGTTTGAAAAGAAGACGGTTGATACTAAGGATACTGTGTCTATCGTGGATATTTATTTGCATGCATGAGTGAAATGTCTATTACCGGATATGCAGCCAATATATGTCCTCGGTCATCGCCAGCCTGATACTGATAGTATCGCCAGCGCAATGGCGTATGCACGTCTTCTTTCCCATATTCATACTGGCACTTACATTGCTGGCCGATGTGGTGATATTAATACAGAGACCCGGTATGTTCTCAGTGAAACCGGTCTTCCTGAACCGATGCTCGTTGAAAGTGTGGAGCCGGTAGTCGGAGATATCCCGTTTTTGTATCAACAACAGGCTCCACACAATATGGCAGCTATTGATGTAGCCATGCTTATGGATGAGCATGATGTGAGAAACATTCCGATTGTTGATGACAATAACCGGTTGCTCGGGCTTGTTAGTGAGCACGGTCTTGCCCGCGCTTATGTTTCCCCTCATGCCAGTCAGGCTCTGCGTGTCGGTCCTATTTGTACTGAAACGCTTGCCCGCATTCTACAGGCAGAGATAGTGCATGGCGCTCACGAACTTCTGGATGGTCAGGTAGCAATTGTTATTGATGCTCTTCATGTTTCGTTATCACGACTCGGCTCCCGGGATGTTGCAATTGTTGGTGATAACGAACCTGCTCAGCTTGCTCTGGTATCTGCCGGAATTGGAGCTATGATCATAGCAGAAGGAGCTCCAATCGGTGAACGACTTAAGGAGGCAGCCCGATCCAGAAATGTAACGCTTTTAAAGACAGATCTCGATGCTTTCAGTGTCGGTCGAATGATTCATCTTTCTCACCCGGCATCTGCGATTATGGCGCGGGATGTTGAGATTGTACATAAAGAAGATTCCCTTTCTGCAGCAACCCGTATTGTTACAAACTCTCCGTATCGTACTGCTTGTGTCGTTGACGAGGATGGTTGTCTGCTTGGGATGATTTCACGCAATACGTTCCTTGAAGAGATTCAAAAATCCGTTATCCTGGTGGATCATAATGAATTTGCTCAGGCAGCAGAAGGTATTGAAACTGCCGAGGTTCTTGAGATCATCGATCATCATCGACTTGGAACTATTACTACACTCAGGCCGATACAATTTAGGAATGAACCGGTTGGTTCAACGTCTACAATAATTACTTTCAGATATATCGAGGAAGGAGTAACACCTGATACTGATATTGCAACGCTTCTTCTCGCAGGAATTCTTTCAGATACGCTTGTGCTGAAGATGTCAACTACCACTTCCAGGGATTTGGAGGCAGTTGAGTATCTTTCCAGACTTACTGGTAGTAATCCCCAGGAATTTGGAAGTATTCTGATTCAAAAAGGGATGGACCTTGATCAGGTTCTTCTGTATGATCTTCTGAGTCGGGACGTAAAGGAATATACCTTGTATGATCGACCAGTAATTATTGCTCAGGTCATGACTGCGTCTGATCAGTACCATGTAAAACATGATGCTGAAATTCACGAGACTCTGGCAAAATTGCGGCATGAAAGTGGGTGTGATCTTTATCTCACAATCTTTACCGATGTTATCGGCCAGGTAAGTTATCTGTATGCATCAGGAGAAACCGGTCTTTTAGAGCGACTTGAGTATGACTTTCAGCCGGTTGTTCTGCCGGGGGTAATGTCACGGAAGAAAGATTTTTTCCCGATATTCGGGCAAAAATTCAGGGCTGCACTTCATTAATTTTTTTGAAGACAACGTTATTGCTTTTTATATGCTAATGCAGCCCGGATCAGATCCTCAGCATTAGTGCAAGAGAAGTATGCATGAGTGTATGCTCCCATACAATTGTTGGTATATACACCATCCTGCCCGTTTGCGATCCCTGTACCTTTTGTCAGAGTGATAGCGAACCGTGCATCCCGGTCAGGAATCAAACGTGAATAATGAAACTCATGACCTCTGATAGCAGCTCCGGGTGTGAAGACTGAGGGGCCTGCATGAAATGTCCCGATAGTATATCCAAGTGCCTGAAACCGTTTTTCCATACATGCTTCTACCGGTAGAAGACCTGCCCATCGTGTAGATTTCTCTTCTCCATCTCCTGAGAGCCCACGGCCCAGATACATAAGGCCTCCACATTCGGCATATACTGGCATTCCGTCATCTCCGGATCTTTTAATATCTTTTAAAGCAGGTCCTTGCGCCAGTTCATCAGCATAGAGTTCCGGGTATCCCCCGCCAAGGTAGATAAGATCTGTTTCGGGAAGTTCATCATTCATCGGGCTGAAAAAAATTAATTCCCCTCCCGCCTCGCGTAATCTATCCAGATTCTCCTGATAATAAAAACAGAAAGCCGGGTCGGCAGCAATTGCTATCCTGGCTGTGCAGGATTTTTTTTCTGATGTGTACCTTTCATCCGGAAGTGGTTTTACCGATTGTGCGTGGCTGATAATTTCTTCAACATCACAGTTCTCCTCAATTACTTTTGCAAGTTCTATCGGTATTTCTGCCTCTTCAGCCATATATAATCCGAGATGTCTGCTCCCTATGTGTAAATCGTCACAGCATGGGATGAATCCAAGTTGTTCAATGGTTTTCCCTACCTGAAGGAGGGTCCGGTGTTTCTGGCTGCCAACCATATTGAGGATAACTCCGGTAAGATGAACTTCCGGATCATATCTGCTGAACCCTTCAGCAATTGCGTGCACGCTCCCGGACATCCCTTTTACCGGAATAACCAGAATGACAGGGGCATCGAGAATCTTGGAAACATGGGCAGAACTTCCTTCCTGTGTCCCATCTACGCCGTCAAACATGCCCATCACTCCTTCAATGATCGCGATATCTGCACCCTGAGATGCCCGGACAAAGGTGCTGATTACTTCTGATTCTCCCATAATTATTGGATCCAGATTGCGCGACACTCTCCCGCATATTCTGGTATGATGGCTGGGATCTATGAAATCCGGACCGATTTTAAAGGGCTGAACTGTCAAACCTCTTCGAACAAGTGCTGCCATCAGTCCACGTGCAACAGTTGTTTTTCCACAATTGCTGTGAACTCCTGCGATAATAATCCGGGGAATATGAACCATTATTGTACCTTTATGAGTTATTTAGAAGAAATCAGAAAGTGTTGTTCGTGTTGGATCCACATCTGTCCAGCTCCATCCAATCGGTTCAAGGATTCGGGAAAGTGGTTGCTTGATAGTTTTATCGAGCATCAGTTCACGATCCACAATAAATTCAGGTGGAACCTGATCACCGTATTCAAAGCAGATGACATCAGTCCTGGGATATTTGCCTGTTACGTTTTTGATGTATAATCGCTTTGGTTTACTTCCTTTTCCAAAGTTCATTCCAAGGTTTTCATTTGCATATTTAGCGCCACGGATTTGGGCATCTGCAATTCCATAGTCATCAAGGCCCTTTCCAATGCCGCCTGGAATCCCGATTTCATCAAGGGGGTACTCGCCGGTTCTGTATTTTTTGATGATGGCACCGAGATATTGCTTAAGATTTGCGAGGTCTGCACCGGTCAGAATCCTGTTCATCACTTCTTTCATGACTTCACGTGTCAGGAGTGGTGAATCGGATCGTTTTGCTTCAAATCCGACCATATCTATCTCATCAACCTCCTTGCCTTCTTTCCAGATGAGGTTTCCTGCATACCGTTTCTTTTTTCCACCCTGGAAAAACCTCCTGTATACTTTTTCAAACTTAATAGAGAAATAATGGTGATCAGCATGGAGGACCTCTTCTGCAAACCGGTCATAACTCTGGTTAAGTTCTGCCTCAATTGATCTGGCAATAGAGATTGTCTGCTCAAGATCGCCTATGGGAAGCTGAACCATACAGGAGTCGGTATCTCCATATATGACAGAATAGCCCTTAGATTCGATTACTGATCGGGTATGTTCGATGATGGATCTTCCAACCGATGTGACCGCTGATCCAATTTCTCTATCATAGAGTCTGAATCTTGAGTATCCGCTCACCCCGTAATAGGTGTTCATGATAACTTTAATGACATTTTGTTGCATGTCATAGAGATGATACTCCGGGGATCCAAAGGGGTACTGGTTCCGGGTATTTTTCTTTTCATCTCTTTCTTTTAAGAGCTCACTAATAATACTCCGGGTAAGCCCATCTGGTTGTGATCTAAATCTGATTCCATTTGGTGCGACCAACTCTCCTTCAGGATCTTTTGTCTCTGGCGAGGCATTGATAGTCATCATTGCCATCGGATAGAGTGACTTGAGATCAAGAACCACAACGTTTTCACGAAGACCATGACTTGGTTCAAATACAGTCGCCCCCTCAAATTCATCGCCGGCTGAATATCCCTTTGACGGGAGAACAAATTTCCCAAATGCTTTTCGTAGAATGTAGATGTCGATAACATTTGAAGAATTTAACGTCCGATCAAGCGGGCAGCCTACATATCGTGCGATTTCCTGATAAAATTCAATAATATTATTCTTTTGGTTTATCTTTACACAGAGCTCGACATCTTTGTAATTATATTCGACAAGTTGGGCGGGGTTGTCTTTCCAGAATGTAGCCGTCATTCCAGGTGAATAATGAAAAGCTTTTACATCACCTACTTCGCGTTCCCCAATAGCATCCAGCCGGTATGATTCCAATTTTGAGCTTTGCATCTTTTTATATGCTGCAAGCAGATCAAATTCAATTCTTCCTCTGATAGTGCTCCTTTCAGATTGACCCTTAAGGCGAGCAAGTGAATCAGTTGGAAGGTTCTGGTTTTTAATTCTGCCATAAATGAAAGGAAGATCAAAATCGATAAAGTTCCAGCCGGTCAGGAGATCGGGATTTTTTTCGTTTATATATTTTGCAAAACCAATCAATAGTTCGCGTTCAGTAGTATAGAGAAAGATGTCATGAGATGCTGTATTGAAACATCCGCTTTGTAGTGGTCCGGATGCACAGATATCGCTGGTAGTGATAGATTTTTGTGAATTCTGGAGGATGAATGTTGAATATCTATTGTCAAATGAGTCCCAGGCTGTGATACAAATTATTGAGTCCCGTTCAGGGTCTGGAAGACCTCCTTTATCATCCTGGCATTCAATATCGATGATACAGTATCGTGTTGGTGCTTTCACTTCAGCTGGGATTACTTCTTTATAGGGGATCTGGTATTGTCCTGCCGGAATCTCTACCCCTGAAGTGATGCCACGATCTATTAAAAACCGGGTTGCAAAAGGGATATCAGCTTCAAAGTGAGTATATTCGTTTCTGACTTCTCTCACATCAGTTGGGCGCTGGGTGTACATTCGCCTGAGTTCTTCCCGATGTATTGACCAATAGGGGGTATTTTCAATTTTAATAACCTGCATTGGGGGAATCTGCTCTGCTTGTTCAGCTTTAACATATAGATAAGGTTGAAATCCGGTAATGAGAACTTCATGTGCGGTGCTGTCTTTCTCTCTTCCAAAGATGTGAATGATCGGACCTTCCGGTCCATTTGAATATTCTACCTGATTTATTCCCAGTTGAATCGTTGTAGGATTCGTCGATTTTTTGGGATCCGAACTTTCGCTATCTAATTTGGTCAGACCGAGGGATTTTTGTTCTGTCTGCCGGTTGTTCATATATTGCCTCTGGACTCTTCACAAAGGCTGGCAACAAATGTTCCTGCTTCTTTCATATGATTCTGCTCCCAGGGATCCAGATCCCATTCTTCAACCTGGAGAACTCCATTTTTTCCAATGATTGCCGGAACACCTAAAGCGCATCCGGTTATTCCAAACTCTCCTTCAAGTATGCATGAGCAGGGTATTACCTCATGGCTGTCCTGTAAGATGGCTCTGACCAGTTCGGAAATATGCCAGGCTGGTCCAAATTCAGTTGCACCCTTCCCTCTGATGATTTCCATACTTGATCCTCTGAGTGCTGTAAGTATCTCTTTCTTTATTGGCTCTGGGATAGTAGTTTTAGTCTGTACACGGGAGAAGATTGGGACCTGATGCTCTCCATGTTCACCAAGAATTATTCCGTGCCCTGATATCCCTCTCTTATTCAGTTCAAATGAAAACCGGGCACTGTCTAGTTGCGCGCCAAACCCGATTATCCGGTTTTTTGGTATAGCGACATAATGGTGCAGATATGAGGTGATGATATCCATTGGATTTGTAACCACGATAAGAATCCCTGAAAAACCGGTAAGATAACGGGCACACTCCTGTGCAGCTGGAATATTTGTATGCAGGAGATCGGCACGTGTTTTTACAGACGTATTGCGAGGGAGTCCTGCAGTACAGATAACGATATCGCAGCGGTGTATTTCTTCAGGGTCTATTGAGATTGAAATATCACGACCTGTGTGAAGAATATCAAGCCGCTGCGCCTGCAGAAGATCCGGGCTCCGGTCAAACAGAACGAGCCGGTTAATTAGGCCCCGGGCATTCAGGAGGCTTGCAACTCCTCCTCCAATGGTGCCAACTCCAAATATGGCGAGGCTTGTCATGCCATACTCATACGTCTGGCGAATACATAACTATCATCATATCGATCTCTCTGATAATGATTCAACTTCAAAGTGGCAAGGTGGAGGTTGGAGGGGTTGCCTTGCGTAATCATCTGATTCTTGCAGCCGGTGTGCTTGGAACCTGTGGTTCATCTCTTGCGCGGATGCTCAGAGAGGGCGCCGGTGCAGTGGTTACAAAATCTATCGGTCCTGTGCCCAGGTATGGCCATGCCGGACCATGTCTTGTGGTTCTTGAAGATGGTGTGCTTAATGCGATGGGTCTTCCAAATCCTTCACATGAGTTCAGACCTGAGCTTGATCTCCTCTCCGGTGAGCCTGTTGTTGTGAGTATTTTCGGAGGCAACCCTGATCAATTTGGAGAAGTTGCCTCGTGGTTTGCCGATGCTGCGGTTGCATTTGAATTGAATGTCAGTTGCCCGCATGCTGCAGGATATGGGGCACAGATTGGGACTAATCCTGAACTGGTAAAAGCATGTACCCAGGAAGTAGTCAGGTATAAACGTCCGGTTTGGGTGAAATTGACTCCGAATGTGACTGATATTACTGCAATTGGAACTGCTGCACAGGCTGGTGGTGCTGATGCACTTGTTGCGGTTAATACGGTGAAAGCGATGCGGATATCGACCGGGCTTAAAAGACCAGTGCTTGGAAACCGGTTTGGTGGTCTGTCAGGGCGGGCTATCTTCCCGATTGCACTGCGTTGTGTTTATGAACTCTATGAAGCATGTTCTATTCCGATAATCGGGTGTGGAGGGGTATCCTCAGCAGAAGATGTTGTTGAAATGATGATGGCTGGAGCGAGTGCTGTTGAAATAGGATCTGCAGTACGTGCAAATCCTGGCATTTTCAGGGAAATTTCAGAGCAGTTATACCGTCCTGACGGAGTTCTGCCTGAAGAGATTGTGGGGTGCGCCCATGTCTGATCAATTACCTGAGGTAGTTACCGTTACCCGGGTTGTTCAGGAAACTCCTCTCGTGCGGACAATTTATTTTGACACTTCATTTACATCAGTTCCTGGTCAGTTTGTAATGGTCTGGGTACCTGGAGTGGATGAGATTCCAATGGCTCTTTCTGCTCCGGATGCAATCACGGTTCAGGAAGTTGGAGATGCTACCCGAATACTTGGAAATATTAGTCCTGGCGAACAAATCGGGATTCGCGGACCTTTTGGTAATGGTTTCTCAGTAAGTGGGCGGGTGATGGCTGTAGCTGGTGGTGTAGGGGCCGCTCCTCTGCTTCCCCTTGCGCGACTGGTTCCTGGAATTACTTTTCTGCTAGGCGCCCGGTCATCTGCAGATCTTCTCTATGCTGATATTCTTGGTACTTGCTGCGAGCTTTCTATTGCAACTGATGACGGTTCTGCCGGGTATCATGGGTATGTGGCAGGACTTTTGCGCGATTTGGATCCCCATCGGTTTGATACGATATGTGTTTGTGGGCCGGAATTAATGATGAAATCGGTTTTGAATGTTTTACACGAGAAAAAAATTGTAGATCGGGGTCAATTCAGTCTTCACAGGTATATGAAATGTGGGGTAGGTCTATGCGGCTCTTGTTCGGTGGATCCTGATGGTCTGTGTGTATGTCGGGATGGGCCTGTTTTCACTGGTGACATTCTGTTAAGAAGTGAACTTGGGCATTATCATCGGGATGCTTCCGGAAGAAAAGTGTGAGTTAGAATATCATGAATGATGCGTGGTTCCTGTGTTTATTCCTGATATATATTGGGAAAAGTACCCCTTGGATCAAATTGTATTAATATCAGTTGTTTCTCATTTAATGCTCTCTATTCTTTTTTTTAAAGAAATATGAAAGGGAAAGATTATATTGTGGATGGTGCAACAAAGGTATGTAATCTATGTGACAGGGTATAGCGTATTCTGCACCAAGCTGATACTCAACTCGTGCCTGGTACTCTCGCATCAACACCACGCTATATCCTGTTTCGTAGTCCTTTTTTGAATATTTTAATCAAATAACCTTCAGTTCCAAAATATTCGTTGCTACATAATGAGATTGAATTTTCCGTGTGTTGAAATGCGCTATTTTGATAGGTTGGATCAAATCGTTTCAAATTTTTGATATTTGTAGATATTTTGCTCTCATATTCGAATCAAATAATCCGGGTTATGTGATACCTTTATATGCTTGTTCGATCAACTATTGTATCCCACGGTCGTCAAAGACCGTGAGAAACGACTCAATGTAAGATTGGGTGGATAATTACCTGGTAAGGTATATTATCCCTGTGTTCTAACCTAAGAGGTCGTTTAATATGGGAGTCCGAGGTGTGTCACTACGGTGACATAACGGATTCGACAGAGGAATACTGATGGTGTGGACATCTGTCCAGCACCCGCCAATAATCCGAGCTAGTGTGCGTTTGCAATTGATACAAAATTCTGGTTGATCCTGCCAGAGGCCACTGCTATCGGGGTTTGACTAAGCCATGCGAGTCGAGAGGTGCAAGACCTCGGCGAACTGCTCAGTAACACGTGGACAATCTGCCCTGAAGAAGAGAATAATCCCGGGAAACTGGGGGTAATGCTCTATAGTCCGGGAGGACTGGAATGTTCTCCGGATGAAAGATCCGTCGCTTCAGGATGAGTCTGCGGCCGATTAGGTAGTTGTTGGGGTAAAAGCCCAACAAGCCCGTAATCGGTACGGGTTGTGGGAGCAAGAGCCCGGAGATGGATTCTGAGACACGAATCCAGGCCCTACGGGGCGCAGCAGGCGCGAAAACTTTACAATGCGGGCAACCGTGATAAGGAAACCCCGAGTGCCAGCACAGGCTGGCTGTCCGCCAGTTTAAATAACTGGTGAAGAAAGGGCCGGGCAAGACCGGTGCCAGCCGCCGCGGTAATACCGGCGGCTCGAGTGGTGGCCGCTTTTACTGGGCTTAAAGGGTCCGTAGCTTGATTCATGGGTCCCTTGAGAAATCTATCGGCTTAACTGATAGGCGTTCAGGGGAAACTGTGATTCTAGGGACCGGGAGAGGTGAGAGGTACTGCCGGGGTAGGAGTGAAATCCTGTAATCCCGGTGGGACGACCTATGGCGAAGGCATCTCACCAGAACGGCTCCGACAGTGAGGGACGAAAGCTGGGGGAGCAAACCGGATTAGATACCCGGGTAGTCCCAGCTGTAAACGATGCGCGTTAGGTGTGTCAGTGACCACGTGTCACTGATGTGCCGAAGGGAAACCGTGAAACGCGCCGCCTGGGGAGTACGGTCGCAAGGCTGAAACTTAAAGGAATTGGCGGGGGAGCACCACAACGGGTGGAGCCTGCGGTTTAATCGGACTCAACGCCGGAAATCTCACCGGATAAGACAGCTGAATGATAGTCGGGATGAAGACTCTACTTGACTAGCTGAGAGGAGGTGCATGGCCGTCGTCAGTTCGTACTGTGAAGCATCCTGTTTAGTCAGGCAACGAGCGAGACCCACGCGAGCAGTTGCCAGCATAACCTTCGGGTTGATGGGGACACTGCTCGGACCGCCTCTGCTAAAGGGGAGGAAGGACTGGGCAACGGTAGGTCAGCATGCCCCGAATTATCCGGGCTACACGCGGGCTACAATGGTCAGGACAATGGGTTTCGACACCGAAAGGTGAAGGCAATCTCCTAAACCTGTCCGAAGTTCGGATTGCGGGTTGTAACTCACCCGCATGAAGCTGGAATCCGTAGTAATCGCGTTTCACCATAACGCGGTGAATATGTCCCTGCTCCTTGCACACACCGCCCGTCAAACCACCCGAGTGAGGTCTTGATGAGGCGACGTCATACGGCGTTGTCGAATCTGGGTTTCGCAAGGGGGGTTAAGTCGTAACAAGGTAGCCGTAGGGGAATCTGCGGCTGGATCACCTCCTAACGATTTAAGCGGATATGATTGCATGGGTGCCAGACAGACCACAAAACCATCAGTATTCCTCATAATTGTATGAGGTGGGCTCGTAGCTCAGTTGGAAGAGCGCGGCGTTTGCAACGCCGAGGCCTGGGGTTCAAATCCCCACGGGTCCACTATAAAATGATCTGCCGGTGCACCAGGTGATGTAAATCGCCGGGGAAGGGCTTGAGACCCCGTAAAATCGGGGCTATGATAGGCCGTGTACAGGAACTTGCTGCGTTTCAGAACGTTAAATGGGTTTGACGGAACGGAACGAGCTTTATACCTGTCAGTGGATGGCTCGGTTTGGGAGCCGAGGAAGGGCGTGCCAAGCTGCGATAAGCCCCGGGTAGGCGCATGGAGCCTTTGAACCGGGGATCCCCTAATGGGTCATCCTGATACTTTACGTATCAATCCTTTACAGGATGGGGAACGCCCCGAATTGAAACATCTTAGTAGGGGCAGGAAAAGAAACCAATTGGGATGTCGTTAGTAGAGGCGATCGAACACGACAGAGTTCAAACTGAATCCTTCGGGAGATGTGGTGTTGATAGGCCCGTTGTACAAGACTGGTAATCAGAACAGAAGTTGTCTGGAACGACATACTAAAGAGGGTGACAGTCCCGTATGTGAATGGTTACCTGCTTAAACGGAGTCCTGAGTAGCGTGGGTCGGAATTCCCGCGTGAATCCGGGGGTCACTAACCTCCAAAACTAAATACTCCCCAAAACCGATAGCGTAATAGTAGCGTGAGCGAAAGCTGAAAAGCAACCCTGGAAAGGTGTTGAAAAGTGCCTGAAACTGACTGGTGATCGCGTGTTATGGCGCGAAAGGATCTTTCTGGTGAAGGAACGTGCCGTGAGGCATAAGTACGGGCCAGACTGCCGGCGTCATAACGTACGTTTTGAAGAACGGGCCAAAGAGTTTATTCTGTTGGCGAAGGTTAATTCTGGAATGGAAGGAACCGAAGGGAAACCAACAAGTCCGTAGCCTTCGGGTGTGGGACGGCGTATTAATAATGCGCGGAGTCAGCAGGATAAGACCCGAAGCCTGGCGATCTATGCGTGGGCAGATTGAAGGGTGCCGAAAGGTGCGTGGAGGATCGCAAGCGGTTTTGATATGCAAATCATTCGCGTGACCTGCGTATAGGAGTGAAAGATTAATCGAGCCAGGCATCAGCTGGTTCCTCTCGAAACATGCCGTAGCATGACCTGATCCGAGATCGACAGTGAGGTAGAGCACTGATTGAGGAAGCTGGGGGCGAAAGTCCTCACTCTTCTGTCAAACTCCAAATTCCCTGTCATCGTAGACGATCGGAAGTCCGCAATACGGGGTAAGCTTGTATTGCGTAAGGGAGACAACCCAGACCGTGGTTAATGTCCCTCAGTGCAGGCTCAGTGTAAACACTGAAAGTGGTCCTGGGTCAAAGACAACTGGAAGGTGAGCTTAGAAGCAGCTACCCTTTAAAAAGTGCGTAACAGCTTACCAGTCAAGATTCAGGGCGCTGAAAATGGACGGGGCTTAAGCCTGCCACAGATACCACGGACCATACGTAAGTATGATGGCGTAGAGAGGCGTTGTGCATGGGCGGAAGCAGGGTCGTAAGGTCCTGTGGACCGTGTACAAATGAAAATTTTGGCAGTAGTAGAAGCTTAAGTATGGTGAGAATCCATACCGCCGCAGGGGCCAGGTTTCCTCGACAATGTTCGTCAGTCGAGGGTTAGTCGGTCCTAAGTTGCACCGTAAATCGAGTGTAGCGAAAGGGAAACAGGTTAATATTCCTGTACCTGCATCAGACAATCCTGACGCTTCCGGATATGCTCATCGGGGCCATCGCCCCGGCTAAGCGAGATAGACTGGTGGAGTACCGTAATGGTGAGAACCCGGTTAAATCGTTATGGGGTAACAGAGCAAATTCCAGGAGCCCGTGAAAAGGGTGATTGCAGTCCGTACCAAGAACTGACACAGGTGCCCCTCGCTGAGAAGGCGAAGGCGTGTCGGATATAATCGTGTTAAGGGAACTCGGCAAATTGGCCCTGTAACTTCGGGATAAGGGGTGCCTGCCCAGAGATTGGGCAGGTCGCAGTGACAAGGGCGCTCCGACTGTCTAATAACAACATAGCAGACTGCAACTCCGAAAGGACTAGTATAGTCTGTGATTCCTGCCCAGTGCGAGTATCTGAACACCGGGTACAACCGGACGAAGGACTCGTAAACGGCGGGGGTAACTATGACCCTCTTAAGGTAGCGTAGTACCTTGTCGCTTAATTGGCGACTTGCATGAATGGAATAACGAGAGCGCTACTGTCCCTAACACGAATCCGTTGAACCTTTTATACTAGTGCAGAGACTAGTGACTCCTTATGGGAAGTGAAGACCCCGTGGAGCTTTACTGCAGCCTGTCGTTGGATTACGGTATTACCTGCGCAGGGTAGATGGGAGGCGTCGAGCCGTTCCTTGTGGGGAACGGGGAGCCGACGATGAGACACCATCCTGGTTTTATTGTAATTCTAACTGAGTTTCTCAGGACATCGATAGGTGGGCAGTTTGGGTGGGGCGCCACACCCTCGAAAAAATATCAAGGGTGCCCTAAGGTCAACTCAAGCGGGTCAGAAACCCGCTGGAGAGTGTCAAGAGCATAAGTTGGCCTGACGCGATTGCGCACAATAAGCAATCGCGAGAGGAAACTCGGGTCTAACGAACCAATACGCCCTTTTGGTGAGGGCTATTGACTACAGAAAAGCTACCCCGGGGATAACAGAGTCGTCGCCGGCAAGAGCACATATCGACCCGGCGGCTTGCTACCTCGATGTCGGTTCTTTCCATCCTGGCTGTGCAGCAGCAGCCAAGGGTGAGGTTGTTCGCCTATTAAAGGGGATCGTGAGCTGGGTTTAGACCGTCGTGAGACAGGTCGGTTACTATCTATAAGGAGTGTCGGAAGTCTGAAGGGAAGAGTGAAATAGTACGAGAGGAACTTTCACTCGGCGCCTCTGGTCGATCGGTTGTCTGACAAGGCACTGCCGAGCAGCTACGCGCCAAGAGATAAAAGCTGAAAGCATCTAAGCTTGAAACTTACCCCAAAAAGAGACTTCATTAAAGACCCGGATAAAAGATCCGGTTGATAGGATCGGGATGTACGCACGAAGGCAACGACGTGTTCAGTCCGCGATTACTAATAGTCCTAATCTTTCCGTTCCACAAACCCAGACGAAATTCTGAAACGCAAAAAAAATACAGCAAGTTCCTAAACGGTCTTGAACCAACAGGCCAGGCCAAGGTGGCGGAGCGGCCACGCGGTTGACTGCAGATCAACTATACTCCGGTTCAAATCCGGACCTTGGCTCTCAATAGCGGCCACAGCAGGTGTGTCACACCCGGACCCTTTCCGAACCCGGAAGTTAAGACACCTCACGTGGAAGACGGTACTGAGGTACGCGAGTCCTCGGGAACTCTTCTTCGCTGCTATTGTTCTTATAATTATAAACGCTGATATAGTGTAGTTCGGTCAATCATGTTGGACTCTCACTCCATCGACTGGGGTTCAAATCCCCATATCAGCATTAAGCAAGCTGCCGCTCGCGGATAGATGATCCTTTTTTTGATTACTGATACTGTTAATTTCTGATCTCTGCTTGTATGGAATGGGCGACCGGTGCCATATCCATTCTGATTATGATAGGTGCCATTATGGTCTCGTTTGCGTATCTATAACCGGGGCGGTGGAGGCTGTGATTAATCCCTGTCTTGCTTAAATATCTCCAGTCTGTGTCAATACTCTCCAAATTGCCTGGAGTTAGATCATTGTTTTAGTTGGATTTACCTGGTTCGGGGATATTCGTGATTTTTACGTTCACTGGAGTGAGTATTGGTTTAACATTGTTCACAGTTCGGGGGATTTTAGCAGTCTGACTAATAAACATCTCTGAAGCGGTAGATTATGGAGATCAGCCGTTTCTTTATGATCTTATAGACAATGCACATAAAGCTGGACTTGAAGGGAGAATTACTACC
>Ga0351896_1151_pt1 | contig 20523 bp, 18 predicted proteins | sample BONcelHT113001C3_FD_205821 | JGI IMG/M metagenome (GOLD analysis project Ga0351896, IMG submission 205821) | Enriched cells from coal bed in the Powder River Basin, Montana, United States - BONCAT cells T11 rep1 HSBNCT.T11.300.1.C3 ...
GTCCCCGAACCGCATTTCCGTCGAGCCGTCGAGGATCGTCGTCGCCGGGTCCCAAAACAGCCGCATCGGGAAGCGCGACCCGGCCAAGTCCCAGCCGAGCGGCCCGACCAGGCAGGCCCAACGAGCGAAGCCCTCGACATCGGTCATGCCCTGGCGGACGGCCCACGCGCGGGCGAACGCGTGCGCGTCGCGGCCATCGGCGTTCCACGCCCATTCAGCCACCCCGGCCACGTTGAAGTCCCAGAAGCGGTTCGACGGTGTGGCATAGCCGGTCACGCTCTTCAAGCCCTTCTGGACGAACTCGCGCATCCGGGCGCGGATGAACTGTGGCCCCGTGAACGGCCAAACCGTGCGCCACGAGTTGTCAACCTGTGGATAGACCCCCAGCCAGCCGCCGCGGGCGATGTAGCTTTCCAGCAGCGGATAGATCATCGGCCGGTGCGACGAGTCGTAGGTATGTGTGCCGGAGTAGTAGGTCGCGCCCATGTCGGCGGGCAGCTCGGCCAGCACTTGGTCGTTGACCGGATAGCTGCCCTGGGTCAGCAGAATGCGCAGGGTGAAGGTCGGGTGCTGCGCCTTGACCAGGCGATACGCGGCGGCCAGAAGCCGCGCCTCCAGCACGTAGGTGTTCTGCCCGCGGCACCCGTCGCAGAAGCACGGCACGCCCTCCTCGGTCAGCCAGATATTCAACTCGTCGGTGCTGAGCGTCTCGATGATCTCGCCCATCAGTTCGGCCAGGAACGCGGCCGCAGCGGGCTTCGAGAAGCAGAGCGAGGGTTTGTAGTCGGGGGGGAGCGGTTCGCTGGGGTCGGGCGTGCCCATCAGCTCCGGCCGCCACTGGAAGAGGTTGGTCATCTTGCCCAGGTCGCCCAGGTGCGGCACGTAGGGCAGCGCCTTGCCCCCCAGCGCCCGCGCCGTCTCGTCAAGGGCCGGGGTGATGCGCGTCAGCCGCAGCTTGCCCTGCTCGTCGAAGCCGGGCACGACGCCCACCTCGACCAGGTTCAGCTTGAGCGGCGCGGTGCAGTCGAGATCCCAGGCCGCGTTGCCGCCCCACTCCCCGCGCTCGGCCAGGTCGGGCCAGTCGAGGATGATCGCGAGCGGGAGTTCGATATCATTCGGGCCACCCTCTGATGGGGTGGTCTGCACGAGTTGCGCCAGCGTGCGGGCCGCGTACAAGACGCCTACCCCAGTCGTCCCGACCAATTCCAGGCCATTTTCCACCGGCCGGATGCGGTAGGCCTGGCCGGCGTTGGGCAGGGCCAGCAGTTCGGGGTCGGCGGGGTGGATGGCGAGGCGGAGGACGAAGGGCGAGGCTAAGGTTGAGGCTGAGGTTAAAACTGAGCCGGGGACGGCGTCCTGCAAGACCTGGGCGGCGGTGCGGACGGCGGGATCGCCGGATGGCGCGCTGATCGCCACTTGATCGGCCGGCAGCCAGCGCGTGCCGGTGATTTCGGCCCGTTTCGGCAGCGGAATGACGCGTTCGAGCAGCGCGTCCTGCATTTTGACGTAGGTTGAGGTCATGGGATGGGGTCTCTCTCCGGTTGTTCACTGAGCAGGTCAATGATCTGCGCCACGTTGCGGATGATGTGGAACGGATCCTTCACCGGCAGCGCGACGACCCGCTGCTCCGGCCGGCCCTGGCGATCCCGGATTTGGATCCATTCGCCGACCGCGGGATCGGGGTTCGGGAAGGTACGGAAGGTGTAGTCGAAGACCCGCCGGTAGAACGTCGCGAACTCGTCATCGCCGGTTAGCTTCCAGGCCAGCAGCGTCGTGTAGAGCGCCTCGGAATGCACCCACCAGAGCTTGCTGCCCCAATCCGCCTGCACCTTCTGCGCCATCCGCTCGTCTTCCAGCCCGGCCACGCTCCCGGTCGGGGGGCCGCCATCCTGGTCGGCGAGGAGGAGCAGTCCGCCGTATTCCCGATCCCAGCCAATCTCGAAGGCGCGCTTGATGATTTGCGCGGCTTCGCTGATGATGCAGTGAGTGTCATTGCGAGCTTCGTCCGGCAAGGGGTTCGCCGGGCGAAGCGAAGCAATCTCAGGCATGGCTGGGATTGCTTCGTCGCGCCCTTCGACTGCGCCCGCCAACGGTCGGCGGGCTCCGCTCAGGGTGCTCCTCGCAATGACAGGGGCGGAAGGCGCGTATGCACCAAACGTCTGGTGAATCCAGAACCATATATCCTCAAGGGTGTGTCCGGGGTTGATATAACGATTCAGTAGATTATCGGCCACGAATCGGTTGTCGGGTGGGGTCATCTCGTGAAGCGTGCCGTCTGGGGCCACGAAATGCGTCCTGATCTCCGCCAGGTAGCCGTCGGCGGCGCGCATGACTTCCGCGGCGGCGTCGTTCAGGCCGTGCGCGGCCAGCCCATACGCCAGCTCTTGCCAGGTGTTGAGCAGGATCATCGGGATGCCGTGGACTTTGTAGCCGGCCGGGATCGGGTAGGGTTCGGTGTTGAAGCGGCCCGATTCGATCCGCGCGCTGACCGAGCGGTAGAGCCGATAGGCGAAGTCGAGGCTGGCCCGGTCGCCGCTGATCGCCGCGTAGCGCGCCAGGCCGAGGATCACGAAGCAGTCGGCGTAGATGCTGCTGTCGAGCGGCATCCCCGCGGCCTGGGACTTGGGGTTGCCGTCCCGACCCATCAAGAAGACGCAGCGGTCGCCGGGCAGCAGGCAGTGCTGCATCAGGAAGGCCGCGCCGGAACGGGCCAGTTCAAGGAAGCGGGCGCGTTCGTCCGGCGAAAAGATGCCCATGCCCGCCAACTTGGCCCACACCCACACGATTCGGCCTTGCGACCAGGTGAACTTGTCCTCGGAAAGGAGCTGGCCGGTGGCGTTGTCGAAGCAGGTGAAGAAGCCGCCATGCTCTTCGTCAATCGAGCGGTTGAGCCAGAAGGGCAACAGGACGGATTTGAGATGATCGGTGTAGAAGGCAAGCTCGGCAGTTGGATCGAATACAGGATGCATTGGATGCTCCGAGAACTGGCTCGGTCAGAGACCGGCCAGAGCAGGGTGCGGCTCGGTCAGAGACCGGCCAGAGCAAGGCATGAGAATTAGCTCGGTCGGAGATCGGCCAGAGCAGGGTGCGGCCACACGTTTGACGTTTGACCTTTCACGCTTGACGCCGCCGGCTCAGCCCCCACTCGCCCCCATCCGTTGCATTGCCCGGATCGTCGGGCAGCAGTTCCGCGTAGTGCTCGGCCACCTTGCGGAAGGCGTCGGCGTACTCTTCGATGGCGGATGTGTGGCAGTGCTTGAACCACGGCGCAAAGAAGACGCGGGCCTGGATCCCCTCCGCCACGGGGAGGCTGCCCGGCCCCTGGCGGATGTCCGCGCCCTCCGGGAGGTTGGCGATGCGGGTGGGCCGGCCCTGGCCGTAGACGTCCACCGTGTTGAAGAGCGGATGCAGATGCAGCGCCTTGTTGCAGCCCGGCCCGCACGGCACGCCCTCCGCGGCCAGCGCCTGGCAGAAGCGGCGCACCGACAGCCCGCCCAACTCCTCTGGCCGGTAGAGGCCCGTGGCCGCATACCAGCCGCCCATCGTCAGCCCGGAATCGGCCGGCGGCCGGTGGGCGCGCACGCCCGGCATCCCCGCCAGCATGTCCCAGAAGCAGTTCATGGCCTGGTCAATCTCTTCCATCTGGCCGGGATAGTTGCGGAGTTGGACGCGGGCCATCGCGGAGGTCAGTTGGTGCATCCGGTACTTGTAGCCGCCCCACGGCAGACCGGCCCCGGCGGTCAGGTCGTCGAGCGTGAGCTTGTTGGCGCGCTCGTAGTGGCCGAAGACCATCGCCCGCTCGTAGATCCGCCGGTCGTTGGTCAGCAGCACGCCGCCCTCGCCCGCGGCCAGCGATTTGCCGCTCATGATCGAAGCGCCCGACACGTGGCCGATCGTGCCGACCAGCCGGCCCTTGTAGCGGCCGCCGTGCGCGTGCGAGACATCTTCGATCACCGCCACGCCGTGCCGCTCGGCGATCGCCATGATGCGATCCATGTCGGCCGGGTAGCCGGTGTAATGCACGGCCATGATCGCCTTCGTGCGCGGGGTGATCCGATGCTCGATGTCGTTGGGATCAATGCAGAGGGTGTCGGGGTCAATGTCAGCGAAAACTACGGTGCCGCCCAGCGAATAGACCTGCGCGCAGGAGGCCCAGTAGGTGACGCTGGGGCAGATCAGCTCGTCGCCGTGGCCGATGCCGACGCCGAACATCGCGGCGTGCAGAGCCGCGGTGCCGGTGTTGTGGGCCAGCGCGTACTGCATCCCGTGCCAGGCCGCGTATTCTTCTTCGAACTTCATCGTCACGTCAATGCCCGACATCGCGCCCGCGCGGAGGACGGTCAGAACCGCTTCCTCGATTTCCGGGGTGATGATGGGCCATTTGAAGAGGTCGCCGGGGGCGCTCTGAACCGCCTTGGGGCCGCCGAAAAGTGCGAGTTGGCTTGTCATGGGTCTTCTCCGTGTACTTTCACCTTATCAGCCACCGGTTTCAACCGGTGGCGTCCCCGCAGCCGCCACAAGCTGCTGCACGCGCGCCAACAGGCCGGGCAGCGCCGCCGCGACCGGGGGGGAGAGCTTCTCGCCGTAGTCGAAATCGCGACCGCTGATGGTGAAGAGGGTCGTGGGTGGAGCCTTGCCGTAGAGGATTTGCGCCGCGGCGAGCAGGCCCGACGCGTCGAGGTGGTGCGAAAGGCTGTTGCTGCCCTGGTTGGGGATCGTGGGCGTCAATGTCTGTTCGGTCAGCGTGCCGGGTTCATCGGTCGCGCTGGCATCTATCAGGATCAAGCGATCCACGGCGGAGATTGTTGCGGTCAGCTCGATGTTGAGTTGTTGACACGCAATCACCTCGCTCTCATCAGTTTGCTGGGGCGGGGATACCCCGTCCCAGCCGGCAAGCAACTCCGCCGCGCGGATGCCGACGCCATCGTCGCCGCGCAGCGGGTTGCCATAACCGATAATCAGAATGTGGGACATAGCACTCGACTTGGAACCGAAGGGCAAACGAAGGGGCGGTATACGGGCACCACTTACACGTGCGCCGCATAAGCAGGCGCGCGTGTCATCATGCGCGGACTGCGCAGGCGCGACTTGACTGGCGCCAGATGATCGGCCTGGATGTAGACAACTGGGCGTTCGGGGTTATCATCGTGTTTGTGATATTGCTCGACGCGCCGCAGGTTCTCACTGTTGAACTCAGGGTCGCTCTTATCCAACAGCACTACCAGCGCGTCCTCTGGTATGCGCTGCGCGAATTCGGGGTGCTCGAGAATATAGCGGTTGAATTCGGTGAACAATTCGTCATACTTGACCTGGAATAGACTGCTCATCGTTTTCCTCTCATTTCACGCTCGTATTGCTGGCGATAATGCAGCCAATTTTTGCGTATGTCGTCCTGTCCGATGGTCAAGACCTGCGCGTTGGAATAGAACTCGAAGCCCTCTTTCGTTTCGCTTCCATCAGGATGCAGGAGATCCCGGTGAGGACTGCCATGCGCTGTATCATAGCGCACGATTTCGCGCCAGACGTTGTCTATCTCTGCTTCGTACTGGATCGCAAACTCGGTTATCTGGGTCCCCTCTCGGACATGGAAGTGACGATAACGGTCAGTCGAACTACCTTGAAGTGGCACGACGTAGCGTGTAATCGTCATCGGCTGATTCCTTCAGTGAGGATTCTAGCATAGAGGTGTGATCGGGGCAACTTCTGAGTGGTGTCACTATTCTCACCCCTCATTACCCGACAGACGTAGCGTAGCCCCTTGTGGGCGTCCAGGCGGGCAGAGAAGTGCTGCCGACGGGCACAAGGCCCGATGCTACGTCAATTTGTCGGGTAATGAGTTCTCACCCCAGGAACTGGCGTCCGTATTTGGCGGCTGATTCCTGCGGTGAGAATAGATGATCGTTCTACGCGGAGACCTACCCGCGCCGCACGGTATCCAGCACCGCGCCGTCGGGGCCGACCAGCCGCACTTCGAGCGGCATGTCGCCGAACGCGTGGGTCGAGCAACTCAGGCACGGGTCGTAGGCCCGGATCACGGCCTCGACGCGGTTGAGCATCCCTTCCTCCAGCCGGTCGGCGCGCACGTAACGCTTGGCGACCTGCAGGACGCTGCGGTTGAGCGCCAGGTTGTTGTTGCCCGTGGCGATGATCAGGTTCATATCGCGGATCAGGCCGTTCTCATCAATCTTGTAGTGATGGAACAGCGTGCCGCGTGGCGCCTCGCTGATGCCGATCCCTTCCAGGGCATTCACGCCGGCCGTGGCGCGCACGTGTTTGTCCAGGATGTGCGGGTCGTTGACGAGCTGCAAGATGCGCTCCAGCGAGTAGAGGATCTCGATCAGCCGGGCGTAGTGGTAGTAGAACGAGCTGAGCACGGCGCGGCGATCCACGGCGCGGAACTCGGCCCACTCCTGGTCGGCTTTGGGCGTGCCGCAGCGGTCAATGATGTTCAGCCGGGCCAGCGGGCCGACGCGGTAGATGCCATCGGGATAGCCGAGCGGCTTGTAGTAGGGCGACTTGAGATACGAGAACGACTCGACCGCTTCGCCGATGTAGTCCATGTAGCGGGTCGGGTCCACCTCGTCGGCGATCACTTTGCCGTTGGCATCGGTGAAGCGCAGCCGGCCGTGGTAGTGCTCCAGCTCGCCATCCGGCGTCACCAGACCCATGAAAAGGGTCGGGAAGTTGCCGAAGGTGCGCGCCTCTTCCTGATACTTGCTCAGGTTGTTCTTGAACCACTCCAGGGTGCGCTGGGAGATAGTGAACGCTTCGAGCAGCCCCGCCGAGATGCGATCGCGCACTTCGGGGGTCAGCGGCGCGCTCACGCCGCCCGGCACCACCCAGGTCGGGTGGACGCGCTTGCCGCCCAGCCACTCGATGATGGATTGCCCATACTTACGCAGCCGGATGCCGTCGCGCGCCAGCTCAGGATACTTCTGCATCAGGCCGAAGATATTGCGCTGCGCGGGATCGGAATCCATGCCCAGCAGCAGATCGGGCGACGACAGGTGGAAAAAGCTGAGCGCGTGCGACTGGACCATCTGCGCCAGGTTCATCAGTTTGCGCAGCTTGACCGCCGTCTCTGGGATGCGCACGGCCATGATCTGATCACACGCTTTGGCCGACGCCATCAGGTGGCTGACGGGGCAGATGCCGCACGAGCGCGCGGTCAGGGCCGGCATTTCGTAGAACGGCCGGCCCTCGGCCAGCTTCTCGAAGCCGCGGAAGTCGGTGACCTGGAAGTGCGCGTCGCCGACCTGGCCCTGCTCGTCCAGGAAGATAGTAACCTTACCGTGGCCCTCGATCCGGGTCACGGGATTGATGACGATGGTACGTGTATCCATGTTACTCACTAATCCTATTTACCAAACCGGGTCAGCGCGCCGGGGTCCGGCATCCGGCCCGCCAGCAATTCGGTGACGACGTGGTAGATGGCATCGGGCGGCGGCGGGTAGCCGGGGACGAAAAGCTCCACCGGGACGAACTCATGCACCGGCCGGGCGCGCAGCAGCAGCGCCGGCACGCCTTCTTCCCCGAACGTCGGCAGGCCCTGGTTCAATGTCGCATGCTCGACGTACGCGCGCTCCAACACGTCTTTGAGCGCGAACTCGTTGCGCATCGAAGGCACATTGCCGGTCACCGCGCAATCACCGAACGAGACCAGGATCTTCGTGCGCGCCCGGATTTTGCGCAGCTTCGCCAGATCCTCTTCGGTGTTGATCGCCCCTTCCACCAACGTCACGTCCACGTTCTCCGGGAACTCCTTGATGTCCATCAAGGGGCTGAAGACCAGGTCCATCTTGCCGGCCAGTTCGACCAGCCGCTCATCCATATCCAGGAACGACATGTGGCAGCCGGAGCAGCCCTCCAGCCAGATTGTAGCAACGCGCGGTTTCATGCCCAATCCTCCTCGCGCATGATCGTGAGGTACGGCAGGAATTGCCGCTTTTTCGTCATTTCGGCGGTGGCGCGGCCCTTCTCGGCCAGGGCGCCGGTCGGGCAGACGTTCACGCACTTGCCGCAGCCGGTGCATGATTCGGAGGTGCCCCACGGCTGATCGAGGTCAATGATCACGCGCGAGTCGGTGCCGCGGCCCCGCACGTCCCAGGTGTGCGCGCCTTCGATCTCGTCGCACACGCGGACACAGCGCTGGCACAGCAGGCAGCGATCATGATCCAGGATGAAACGCTCGTGCGAAGCGTCGAAAGGCAGCTTGGGATGCAGATAGGGCATCCGCACGTGGGTGACGCCGAGCTTCTGGGCCACGCGTTGCAGTTCGCAATGCCCGTTCGACACGCACACCGCGCAGATGTGGTTGCGCTCGGCGAACAGCATCTCGATGATCATCTTGCGGTAGTTGTGCAACTGCTCGCTCTCGGTCTTGACCACCATTCCCTCGGTCACAGTGGTGGTGCAGGCCGGCATCAGCTTGCGCTGCCCCTGGATTTCGACCAGGCACAGGCGGCACGCGCCGATGCTCGACAGCCCTTCGACGTTGCACATGTAGGGGATGTAGATGCCGTTCTGGTTCGCGACCTGCATGATCGTCTCATCGTCGCGGCCGCTCACATCTTTGCCATCAATGTTCAGGGTGACAACGCGCGCGGTAGTCGCCATCACGCCACCTCCTCCGCCTCAGCGACGGTCATGTTGCACTTGCCGGTCGGGCAATGATGCTGCGCGATGTGCGCGTCGTATTCGCTCCTGAAATAGCGCAGCGTGGAAAGCACGGGATTCGGCGCGCCCTGGCCCAGGCCGCACAGGCTGGTGTTGCGCACCATGTCGCTGATCTCCTGCAACAACTGAAGATCGGCGGGGGTCGCGTGCCCCTGCGTGATGCGCGTCAGCAGGCCGTACATTTGCGCGGTGCCCACCCGGCAGGGGATGCATTTGCCGCACGATTCCGACATGCAGAATTCCATGAAGTAGCGGGCGAGCGCCACCATGCAGGCGGTGTCGGCGATCACGATCATGCCGCCGGAACCCATGAACGAGCCGAGCTTGAGCAGCGACTCGTAATCCACCGGGTAGTCCAGGAACTCGGCCGGGATGCAGCCGCCCGAAGGCCCGCCGGTCTGCACGGCCTTGAAGCCGCCGCCATTGGGCACCCCGCCGCCGATGTCGAAGATCACGTCGCGCAACGTCAGCCCCATCGGGACTTCGACCAGGCCGGTGTTTTGGATGTCGCCGGCCAGGGCGAAGACCTTCGTGCCCTTACTCCGCTCGGTGCCGATGGACGCAAACCACGCGCTGCCCTTGCGCAGGATCGGCGGGACGTTGGCGAAGGTCTCGACGTTGTTGATGAGGGTTGGCCGGCCATAGAGGCCCGATTCCGCCGGGTAGGGCGGCCGCGGGCGCGGCTGGCCGCGCTTGCCCTCGATCGAGGCGATCAGCGCGGTCTCTTCGCCGCAGACGAACGCGCCCGCGCCCAGGCGCACGGTCACGCTGAAGTTGAAGGTCGTGCCGGCGATGCCATTGCCCAGCAGCCCCGCGCGCTCCGCCTGGCGGATCGCGCCGCGCAGGCGCTTGATCGCCAGCGGGTACTCGGCGCGCACATAAATGTAGCCGCGGTCGGCGCCGACGGCATAGCCGGCGATCGCCATCCCCTCGAGCACCCGGTGCGGGTCGCTCTCGAGCACGCTGCGATCCATGAATGCGCCCGGATCCCCTTCGTCGGCGTTGCAGATGACGTACTTCTGGCCGCCGCCATCGGCTTTGGCGACCGTGCTCCACTTCAGGCCGGTGGGATAGCCGCCGCCGCCGCGGCCGCGCAGCCCGCTCTTCGTCACCTCGCCGATGACCTCGATGGGCGTCAATTCGGTGAGGGCGTGCAGCAGGCCGTGATAGCCGTCGGCCGCCACGTATTCTTCGAGCCGTTCTGGGTCAATCACCCCGGAGTTTTCCAGGACGATCTTCTGTTGGCGGGCGAAGAAGGGCATCTCCGAGGCGATGTGCAGCCGCTCAACCGGCCGGTTGCCCAGGCGATCCACGATGTCGGCGGCGTCTTCGAGCGTGACGTTGCGGCAGTAGGCGTCATCCACCGTGATCAATGGGCCGACGCTGCACAGGCCGAGGCACCCGACCCCTTTGACCTGGCACGTGCTCTTCAGCCCGCGCGATGCGACCTCCTTCTGGAGGGCCTCCACGACTTTATCGCTGCCCGTCGAGAGACAGCCGGCCGCCACGCAAACCCGAATAGTGTGCGTGAACGCGGCTTGCTTCTCTCGCTCGTCCGCAGAGAGTTGTACGAGATCTTCGAATGTCATTGCTCCACCCATTTCTGCAAGCGGTTCAACGTGCTGGCGGAATCCTGCTTGCCGGCCACCTCGCCATCATACACCACGGCCGCGGCCAGACCGCAGGCGCCCAGGCAGCGGGCCGTCAACACCGACATCTGGCCGTCCGCGGTCGTCTCGCCCGGCTTGACGCCATAGGCTTGCTGGATCGTGTCCAAGATCTGATTGGCGCCTTTGATGTAGCAGGCCGTGCCGGTGCACACGACGCACGTGTGTTTGCCGGCCGGCTTGAGGCGGAAGAAGTGATAGAAGGTCGCCACGCCATAGGCGCGGCTCAGTGGCACACGCAACGCGGCTGCAACATAGCGCAGGCCATCGTCGTCGAGGTAGCCGAATGATTCCTGCACCGTGTGCAACGTCTCGATCAGCGCATCGTTGTGATTGCCGTTGCGCCGCATCGTCGCCTGCACCACTTTCCACCGCTTATCATCTGACGGCGGGGTCGGTTTTGCGAAATCCAGTGGCATGAAGTGTTCCTCCGGGTCTTCTACGGTTTTGCGCCGAAATTCAGGCGCGCTAAAAGGTCATGGGTTACCAGTACACCCATGAAAGATGAATCCGATCCGAATAGCGAATCACAGCGCGGGAGCAGAATACGGGGGCTCGCCTGAAGCGCCTTCCCACTTCGCACCGCTCAATCCATCACACCGGTCTCACGCCGGCGATGGCCTCATGCCCATCACCAGCCGCGTACAACGCGCTCGTTCGTTGAATTTTTCACGTGAAGTGTGGCGCAAAAAGGAGGCAGGGTAAATGACTTAGATCATAGGTAGCAGGTTAATCTCTGCGTGCAGTGCATCCTGTGCGCCGTCGAAGGATGACACTCTGGATGCAAGCCGCGGGCAAGTGGTTCATGGCGTCACTTTGCCATATCGCGATGGGTTGCCCGCCGAAGTCGTAGTCTTGCGAGCGCGGGAGACGGTACGCTGCTTGGCGGTCGTCAACACCTGACTGTTGGTGATGGCGACCGTGACCTCGAAATGCGGCCCGATGTAGCGCGTGACTTCGGTCTTGGTCTCCTTTCTGACGCGACCGCCGTCCGCATCATAGCTGTAACGCTCGGCCGGCATCTGCTGCATGACCAGCGGGAAGTAGACCCGCTTGCAGGGCACGCCGTTGCAGGTAGTCGGTGGGCTGCCGGATGTCGTGCGGTTGGTGTAGGTGACGGCGCTCAGGCGATTCTCGACGTCCCAGGCCAAGACCTGCTCCTGGTTGACCACCCCCTGGTTGCGCACGACCTGATTGCCATTGGCGTCATTATCGTATCGGTCAACGTTGGCGACTTTGTCCACCGCATGGGGATGCGCCGTATCCGGGGTGTAGACCAGGTCGTTGTAGTTGATGATGCGCCCCGCGGTGTCGTAGGCGAAGTTCTGCCCGTACGCCTCGGTTAACTGGTATAGCCCGTCATAGCCGAAGCTGCTCTGGACGCCGTTGTCGGTGATGCTGGTCACGTTGCCGACCGCATCGTAACCATAGGTCAGGTTTAGGCGGTCGGCGGTGGCGGCGCTCGTGCCCACCAGGATCTGCTGCAGCCGGCCGCCTTGCTGCGTCCACGGATAGTAGACCTGCCGCCGCACCAAGTTGCCGCCGGCCGGAAAGCGCAGGCTGCGCAACCGGTTGGCTTCGTCGTAGTTGGCGCTGTCGGCCAGGATACCGACCTGCGAGGAGGTCAAGCTGATCGGCTGGCCCTGGCGGCCGTAAGCGGTGGCCACCTGTTCGCCATCGGGATAGGTGATGCAGCTGACGCGATCTGCGGCGTCGTAGGCGTACTGCGTGGCGTAGCTGACGCCATCCACGGTGCGCGTCTCGGTTTTCACCCGGCTGCGCGCGTCGTAGGCCCAACTTGTGCTACCGGAGGGGTCAGTCATGCTCGTACACCGGCCCAGGCCGTTGACACCTGCGTCGTAGCTGTCGCTGACGGCATACACGCCGCTGCACGTCAGGGGGTGCCACATGTATCTTTGCTGTGTATCCATCAGTTACTGTCGGGGTGCGAGCCACCCAGGTGGAACCGCTTGCCCAAGCCCTACAAAATACCATCGCTCTTGCAACTTGACCAAGCTGTAGAGACCTCCTCCCTGACTATCGGCAATGGTCTGCCCAGTCCCCGTGATGATCTTAATTTGCGCTCTCATTCGTGCCCTGGCAAAGCCCTCCGAGTTCTCCACGATATCTACTTCAACATTGTCAATTTGATGGCCACCGCCTTGCTTCACAAAGTCCTCATACTTAGCCAGATATGCATTACTCGCTGGATCGTTCGGTTTAACTAAAACCCGCACGGTCTTGACATCTCTCCTGTTATATGCGTCATTCAGACTACGAATGGCGGCCTCGGGTGTGGATTGATCAGGTGCAGATAACTCGCGAGGCCAAGTACTGCAGCCTCCCAGCAGTACCAATACCAAAATCATGAGACTCCTCCGCATCAGTCCCCTTGCAAGGGAAAATTTCCGAGATTGGTGTAGTTCATGTGGGTTGCATAACATGCGTCGCTTCCTCCTATCACCGCGCGGAATTAATGAAAGGCCCAGGGCCCCAGTTGATCGGATAGAGGCGCCCTGCGGCGGCATACATGCCTTCATTCATGCGGAGCTGTTGAGCCAACACGATAACGCGATAGCTGGCTTCAGATATATGCTCTTGAAGGTAGTAGGTGGTCCGCCATCTTGAGTCTGAAATTCCTTTAAGAGAATAGGCAAGCAACTGCAAGCCATTCACCCCCACCTCAAAAGAGGACGCATGTGGACCGAGTGGCAAGTCCTCAGGTGTCTCTGAAAGTCCAATGCCAATCCCGGCGACAGCATCTTCTGGACTCAGATTGGTGCTGCTTAGGACGGCAAGACTTCTCCAGACTCTTGGTCTGACTGCATTTCGTCCAGCAACGCTTTCGCCGTACCAGTAGTCGCCTACAGGTGATGCGCCGATCTTCGGCCCCGGTGGTGATGGGTAGCAAGCCTGCATCTGTGGGTTCTCTACCATCGCAGACCACGGTTGATACAACGGCAAAAAACCATCGGCTGTCTGTCCCGCAACAAGCGTCGGTGGGAGGTAGACAGGAAGCGTTTGGTGACCTATCTGGATTTGACCTGCTCCATAGGTCCCCCCAGGTCGAATGCCATAGAAGGACGGCTGTGGGGCAAGTTCCCACCACCGCCAACCGCCACCCGAATCATCATCTCGCCACACGTGTCCCGTCGGATCTGTGTATCGCAGCGGGCTGTTCCGCACATAGGCATAGCGATTCAGGCTCAGCGGATCACCCGGACTGGGCACGATCGAATCCGGCGAAATGAACATCCCCAGCGCGCTGTCGTAATATCGTGCGCCATAGTACATCAACCCCGTGCCCTTGTCCAACTTCTGCCCGGTAAAGGTGTGATCGGTTGGCAGGACGAGGATGCTGTTGGTGCCGCGCTGCCCACCATACGCGTAGTAACGCACGTCGTGGGTCTTCGCACCAGTGTTGCTGGTGGCGACCGACGTGCTGCCGAGATGATCGCCGTGCAGGTAGGAGAGCGTGTTGTTCTGCCGCACGGCAATCCGCTGACCGCCGAAGTCGTAGTATTTGGTGGTCGTCAACACCTGGCTGTTCGTGATCGCGACCGTCACCTCGAAGTGCGGCCCGATGTAGCGCGTGACTTCGGTCTTGGTCTCCTTGCGGACACGCGCGCCGTCGGCGTCGTAGCTGTAACGCTCGGCCGGCGTATGCTGCATGACCAGCGGGAAGTAAATGCGGGTACAGGTTATGACGTTGCATGTCGTTGGCGATGGGGCGCCGCCACCAGCGGACGTCCGGTTGGTGTAGGTGACGGCCGCGAGCCGGTTCTCCACATCCCAGGTCAGCACTTGCTCCTGGTTCGCCACCCCCTTGTTGCGCACGACCTGATTGCCGTTGGCGTCGTAATCGTAACGGTCAACGTTGGCGACTTTGTCCGCCGCATGGGGATGCGCCGTATCCGGCGTGTAGGCCAGACCGTTGAAGTTGATGAGGCGGCTGGCCGGGTCGTAGCTGAAGCTCTGACCGTAAGCCGCGGTCAGTTGGTACAACCCATCGTAACCGAAGGCGGACACGGTCGTGTTCACGGTCGTGGTGTCCGTGATGGTTTGATTGAATTGACACGTGCATCCACTCGTTCCAGTAACCAGCGAAATTGCACCATGGTTAGCCAGCGATCCTCGAAAACGTTGGCATATAAGATCATGACCATATCATCATAACGTGCGATGAAGCTACAAGCGCGATGATAGATACCATTGATCCGCCCCGGCAGACACGCGATGGTCATCTCGTCGGCACGCGCGGCGAAGTCCAACTCCGGGGGGCGCACCCATTTGTGAGCGGCTGCGGTCGGAACGGCCTCCGCAACCGCCGCCTGATAGGCCGCCTGGCTGAGTTCCACCGTGCGATAGTACACGAGGCGCTGGCTGACGTTCACATAGGACTGACCACGGGGGTCCGCGCCGTAATAGACCACTCGCAAACCATATCCGTCGGGGCTTTTGATCGAATCGCTCCGACGATGGCCCCACCCAAAGGGGAGATCGGTTGCATTCAGCGTGTCTACCGCGTGCCGACGGATGGCTGCCTGCGCCAGCGGATCGCTGGGCATGCAGGCCACTAACACGACGGCGTTCAGGATTAGTACCAGGATGATTGCCAGAAATGCCTGTGGTCTCCGTTGCAGCATCATTGTGGCGCCCCCTCATAGACCAAGCCGTAGTTCTCAAGTTGGAACCGCAATAGATCGTAACCAGAAAGCCAGCCCCGGCGTGTCCCTTGCCCAGGTACGTAGATTTCCCGGATCAAAGTGCTGTCCGGCTTGAAGCGCTGCCCAAAGACGCCAGCACCACCGATATCTCGGAGATCCCCGCGTGAGAGCGCGTAGAGTGAGTTGGAGGGCAGTTGGAATTGCACCCCACCGCGCGCGCCGCCCGGCCCGCCAGTGGGATTGGTCAACCCTACCATCAGTTGGCCCGGCTGGAGATCCACCGGCCCGATGCTGATGGCAGGATCCACCTTACGTTTGATGTGAAATACTATGCGTTGACGGTGTAGGTCAGGGTGTCAATGCCGAAGAACCGGCGCAAGTACAAGCGGAGGGTACCGCCGGCGATCTTGGCGATCACGCGGGCGCAGAGGCCACCGACGGTGCGCGCCAGGGTGCGTTCAAGCGACCGGCCGCCTTCCTTCAAGCTGTCGAAGGTACCCTCGATACGTTCGCGGACGCGGTTGAGCAGGCGGTCGAAGTCGGGGGGATTCTGCACTTTCTGATTCTTGCGCTTGGTGGTCCAGACATGGATATCCTGTTCCGCCCATTCGGTTTGCCAGTCGGCGCCGATGAAGCCTTTGTCGGACCAGACGTTGCTGTCGGGGGGCAGGGTATCCAGGATTTCGGCGGCCGCGGCGCGTTCATCGGTGTTGGCGGGCACCAGTTCAAAGGCATACGGCGTGCCGTCCAGCGTTGTCAACATGACCAGCTTGTAGCCGAAGTAGTGCAAGTCGCGGGCGGCACAGTAGCCATAGTCGGCGGAACCGCGAAAGTCGCTGTGACTCTTATCCCGCTTGTAACCCACAGCGATGACGGGGGTGGTGTCGAGCAGGAAGTGTTCTTCGAGCTGCACCCCCAAGTCGGTCGCCCAGTCCGCCCGCAACGCATTGAGCAAGTAACGCAGGCTGCGGGCGCGCCGATTGTACTGGCTCTGGTCGAGCAACTGGGGAAACAAGGCCCGATAGTTGGCCCGCACGAAGGCCACAAAGCGCCGCTCGCTGGTGAACTCGAAGAAGTCAATCGCCAGCATTAGGGTCAGCATCTCGCTGTCACTGAACGTCGGCTTGGCCCCGACCGTGCGCCCCAGCAACTGCGCGCCTTGGCGCTGATACCAGTCATCCACCAGGCAAAACACGACCAGCAGCAACTCTTCGATGGCGATAGACATGCGGCACCTCCCGTTCAAGATACCGCTACTGTACCAAAACTGGACAGAAATGTCCAGCCGTCATTTCACATCAAACGTACCTTGCCTTTGAAGCCGGCCCATTCAGCACCGATGGGGCCGAGCCGGCCGCTGATCGCAGTCTCTGCGTAGCTCTCGTGAACTGACCAATCCCCAAAACTCTCGTAGGTCGTGACGCGGCGCTCCTCGACTCTGATACCTCCGAATGGGTTGTCTGGCAGTCCCGTCGCAGCGCCGACGACCTCGGTGCGTGGCCGCAATTCGCCAGGATCGGCGTACATCAAGAGCACGCCGTCATCCGGGCGCGTTGTGCGATCGGCCGTCATGATCGGGCGCTCGTCGTTAGGGATACTGATCGTCAATGGCTGGAGTGTTGGATGAGCGAGGCTGGTTGCGGTACCGGCGCCCACAAAGCCCGTACAACCGATGCTGCCGTTAACCGAAGGGATTTCGCCCCAATGACCAGAGGGATCAGTATATTTGAGAGGATTATTGAGGGTATAGATATACCGATTCAAACTCAGCGGATCGCCCGGCTGCGGCACGATGGAATCCGGCGAGATGAACACCCCCAGCGCGCTATCGTAGTACCGCGCGCCATAGTACAGCAGCCCCGTGCCCTTGTCCAGCTTTTGCCCGGTGAAGGCATGATCCGTCGGTAGGGCAAAGATGCTGCCTGTGCCGCGCTGGCCGCCGTAGGCATAGTAGCGCACGCTGCTGGTCGCCGCGCCGCTGGCGTTGGTCGCGACTGACGTGCTGCCCAGGTGATCGCCATGTAGATAGGAGAGCGTACTGTTCCGCTTCACCGCAATACGCTAGAGTTGTTCCTTTATAAGAGTTGGGGTAGACTCCTGCAAAAAGGTATTGGAGAGGAGTCGCCCCATGGTGCTAAAGATTCGAGATGACCGGCAATGGCGGGCATTAACTGGCTTGTCCCAAGCGCAGTTCGAGCAACTGTTACTGACCTTTACCGTCGTCTGGCAGGCGGACCGCCAAGCCGCCTATGAACGCGATGCCGCGGCCAATAAGCGGCGCCGCCGGGTGGGGGGTGGGGCGAAAGGCAAACTGCGCACCTGTGCGGACAAGTTGTTATTTGTGCTGTACTACTACAAGACCTATCCGACCTTTGATGTCTTGGGGACCCAATTCGATATGGCGCCCTCCAAAGCGCATACCAATCTGTACAAGTTATCGCCGCTCTTGTACCAGACCCTGGTGCGGCTGGAGATGCTGCCGCATCGCGAGTTCAAGACGCCGGAAGAGTTGAAGGCGGCCCTCCAGGGCGTGGATCAAGTGATCATTGATGCGACCGAACGGGCGTATCGGCGCTCGCAAGACGATGCCACCCAGCGGGAACACTACAGCGGGAAACGCAAACGGCATACGGTGAAGAATACGGTGCTGTCCACGGTGGACAAGTTCATCATCTTTCTGGGGCGGACGTTCACCGGGCACAACCATGATTACAGTATGCTCAAAGCCGAGTTGCCGCCCGAGTTGGACTGGTTTGGCGAACTCAAGGTCTGGGTGGATCTCGGGTATCTCGGCATCGGCACCGATTATGCCGGCGACCAGTTTGCCATCCCGATCCGCAAGCCGCGCAAGAGCAAGAACAACCCCGACCCGCACTTGACGGACGCGCAGAAGGCCGTCAACAAGGCCGTCAGCCAAATCCGCATCTTCGTGGAGCATGCCATCGGGGGGATCAAACGTTATAATATCCTGGTACACCGCTTCCGCAATCATAAAGAGAACTTTGAAGATGACGTCATTGGCATTGCCGCCGGTTTGTGGAACTTCTCGCTCAGTTATTAAGGAACAACTCTGCTGACCGCCGAACGCGTAGTACTTGGTCGTCGTCAACACCTGCCCGCTGCCCACCGCCACCACCACTTCGTAGTGCGGGCCAACGATGCGCGTGATCTCGGTCTTGCTCTCCTTTCTGACGCGAGCGCCGTCGGCGTCATAGCTGTAGCGCTCGACCGGCGTCTGATTCGCGACCAGCGGCAGGAATACCCGCTTGCACGGCACGCCGTTGCAGGTCGCTGGCGGTGGGTTGGCGCTGCCGCCCGTCGTCCGGTTGGTGTAGGTGACGGCGCTCAGGCGATTCTCGACGTCCCAGGTCAGCACTTGCTCCTGGTTGACCACGCCCTTGTTGCGCGTGGTCTGGTTGCCATTGGCGCTGTGTTGTTAACGTGCCGCTGAGAATGACCGCGCCGTTGGCTGTGTTGGTACCTATGCCGGCCGGCTACGGCCCAAGCCATGCGCTGTGGGCGGGCTGTCTTGGCCGCCAGGCCAGGACAGGCTGACCGTGCCCACTGCAGACGAACTCACCGGGGTAATGCATTGGTCATCCGACGATCCACTCGTTCCAGCAAGCGTCGGAACTGCCCCATCGTGATCGGCCGACCTTCAAAAACATTGCCCCACAACGTCATCACGCTATCGTTATACAATGCCACAATGCTACACGATTGCACTGGCAGATCGTTGATCTGCGTCGGCAGGCAAGCCGCAGTGATCTCATCGGCATGCCCTTGAAATTGCAACTCCGGCACCTGGAGCCATGCATCCGCATACTGGGGCGGAATGGCTTCAACTACGGCGGCTTCATAGCCGGCTCGACTAGCTTCCTGGTTCGGATAGATCGCCATCGTCTGGCTGACATTGACCCAGGGTTGGCTGCGCGGATCGGCGCCGAAGTATACTACCACCCGCGCCGCGGCGCTGGGGATATCGATAGGTTTTCCTTGCCGGATGTTATAACTCGCCGGTAGATCAGTGGCGTCCATCATCCCAATGGCGAACCGCTCCTGGGACGAGCGCGGTACGGGCCGCAAATCCAAACTGCGAATGCGAGGATCGCTGACGGTAATGGTCAGGATCCCGACCAAGACGACCAGAGCAATCCCACTCAGTATCCAGGGTAGTGCTTTGCGCATGGCTCTCATCTCTCCTCGTACCGCTCAATACCATTCCGGTAGAGCCAATTGCGCCAGACCTCGACCCCGCTCACCCAACGCCCATTATGCCAGTAGCCGGTCTTGCGTTCTGTGGCCAAGAGGGCGTAGCCAGAGGCATAACGTCGCGTAAACCCGCGTTCGCCACCGACCTGATCGAGTTGAGCCTGCGAAGTCAGGAACAGCATGTTGCCGGGCGTCTGATATTGCGCGCCAATACCCCCGCCCGGTCCACCGGTGGGCGGAGCGAAGTTCAACATGATCTGTCCCGGCTGCCACTGTAGCGGTCCGACCTGCACATAAGGCGCTACGCCCTCACCGCCCCGACCTGCACCGGATGCGTATTCCGCGCCCACTTCCACGAACTTGTACACACCCAGGCCGCTGCTAAGCGAGTTCTCGACATACGCGTCTTGGACGGTAGTGCTCAGCAAATCATTGTAAAGGGTGACTTGACGTACCTGGGCCTGCACGCTACCTACGCCGCCAGGTAGTGGTAGGGCGGGAGTTGTGGCCGCTCGTTCTTCACGACGATTGACGTGGCCGAGGTTACGATACTGGAGCAAGAAACCATCATCGGGGCGCGTTGTGCGATCAGCCGTCATGATCGGGCGCTCGTCGTTAGGGATACTGATCGTCAATGGTTGAAGTGCCGGATGCGCGAGGCTGGTTGCGGTACCGGCGCCCACGACGGCCAATGGATCGTCAATCAGCCGGCCGTGACCCAGGTCTACACCGGCACGACGACGTTGTTCGCCGAGACGCGCAACTATTACGACAACACCACCAACTACACCGCGCCGCCGACGGCCGGCCTGCGGAAGCGCGTCGATACCCTGTCCGTATCCAATGGTTCGTACCAGGGCAACCCAGCCGCCATCTCGCAATACTACGACTACGAAAACGGCAACCTGAAGTGGGCCAAGGACGCCAACAACAACCAGACCACCTACTTCTACGACCCCTGGTACAAGGCATTCCGGGTCTGTGCGCAGAACGCCGCGCAGCAGCAGACCAAGACCACCTACTACGGCGTGCCCGGCGACGGCGTCTGCAATACAACCAACGGCAGCGCGCTGACCATACCGGGCGCGGCCTTCGGCCAGGTCGAGCAAGTGGCGGATGCCAACGGCGTGGTGGATCGCACCACCTATGACGGCTTGGGCCGGCCGCAGACCGTGACCCTGGCCGTGGGGACGGCGGATCAGGCGCTCCAGAGCTACAGCTACCGGCCGTTCGCCGGTATCGGTCTCAACGCGCCCTTCTGGGTGCATGCCCAGCAGCAGGACAACGCCGGCGGCGATAAC
>Ga0351896_1159_pt1 | contig 19744 bp, 18 predicted proteins | sample BONcelHT113001C3_FD_205821 | JGI IMG/M metagenome (GOLD analysis project Ga0351896, IMG submission 205821) | Enriched cells from coal bed in the Powder River Basin, Montana, United States - BONCAT cells T11 rep1 HSBNCT.T11.300.1.C3 ...
GTTTCGCAGTGGCTGGTAAGCGAAAGGCGAGCTGCCCGTGTTTTTTTCTGATGCCGGCTGCCTGCTGGGCGTTCTGATCCACAGACGTCACCGCAGGGCAAACAGCTTCAATAAGAGGCGATGGGGTCCCACGGCAGGCGGTAACGTCCCTTTTTCCTGTCACAGTGTATTCTGGCGGTTGAGCTGGGGACGGCCGATCCGGCATTATCCAACCTCGACAACGGCCAAGATAATCGCCAAAAGAGGTGGAAAAAGGCTTGCAATTGGCGTTCGGAATCCTATAAGCTGCTCCATTAGCAGGCGGGCGTTATCAGTGGAGATCCGCCCGATAACACAGACGGCACGAGGGAGAGGCTGGCAGAATAATTACACGTGTCGGACAAGGCGACGTTGGCTTCACCACATGCGGGAAAAAAGGCGACTCCGTGATGCGTCTGATTAGCTCAAATCCCCTATCTGACCGAAAGCGGCTGCGACGACGCGAGGTTCTGATTTTCGCGGTACTTGGCGCGTCCGCAGCAGCTTGGCTGGCTTGGGCGGCACTGCGGGGCGACGCTACCGGCTTGGTAGCTGCCGCGATCGGGGCCATCTCGCTCGTCGCGGTCTTCGCGTTCTCGCGATTGGTTGCTCAAAGACGCAGATTCTGCCCTAGTTGTGGAACACTCGTCACGCGCGGCCTGCGGCGCCCGAAAGCGGGATTTGGGTGGTGCAGCCCCTGCGACAAACTGGTTGATCCATCCGCCGTGCTTCTCGGTCCGCCTGGATCGCTCGACTTATCGCATCGCAGAAGGCTTGCAGAGGCTCCGGGGATGTCCCGTCTCTTGTGCGCCTGGGTGATCATGGCGATTCGCGATCGAGCCACGGAACTCGCGTTCGTGCCGGAGCAGGAACGGCTGAACGTTATCGAGGTTGTCGGAGACGTGCGTCACGAATTGTGCCCGCCCCCCTTTCATCTCGTTCGGGAGATCATCGGCACGATCAAGGCATTTGCTGGACTCGATGTGGGCAATGAACGGGATTCCCAACAGGGAGCGATAGACGTTATGTTTGCCGACGGACATGTTCCAATCTTGGTACGAACACAACCTACGGAATTCGGGGAAACGGTCCGTCTCCAACTGCCCGGCAGTGAGGAGGGCAGCGCTGCAGCTAAGTCTGCACGCGGTTTCATATAGATGGTGTGACCCACTCGGCAATGTAGGTCGCAGGTGGTACGACAACGGCGGTATCGTCACGTAACCAAAGATCGGGATAGGGGCCGGCTTGCTCCGAGCCCTCTCCCACACCACCTAGCATGTGCGTCTCGTGACGAGAGCAGAACTTGCTGGCCGGAAGAACCAAAGGTCAGAAGCCGAAGGCGGGGAAAGTTCGTTGTGCCTTGCCTGAAATGCTATCTCAAAGGGAACTAGTATTATGACCTGGCAGAACGACAACTACGTGACGGATGTGGGCAGCGGCGTTTGCCCCATCTGCGGAAGCGATGGTTGTATGCTCAAGGTCCGATTTGAAGGGGGACCGGCGTGTTCCTTAGACCGTCCCATTGAAAGCATGTATACGAACTGCTGCCCCAGTTGTCCGGGGGGCATCAACACACATCTGATCGGCTCAGCCTCACAGATGTCGAAAGCTGAAGTCCGCTCTTTTCTCCGTAAAATCGGTAATGACCTGGCACATGAGATGGCGAGCCGCATTTGAGGAGGTAGCAAATGGCTGCGATTCACGGGACAGCGCATCATTCGGACGGATCGAAGATTGACGGTTCAGCGACTGTCAGCACATCCTGGAACGGCAACAAAGCCTACCCACGCGCCGGCCACTACAGGCTTGAACTGGGAGGCAATCCTCGACAGAAGGTAACGGTGTACGTGGACGGAAAGACGTACACAGTGACCCATGTGGACGGCGACACCTGCGTAAATATTCAGCTTTAGCCGTTGCGAGAAGATGTTGGCGGACCCGCGTCGTCCCCATCTGATCCCGGTCGTTCGGCGACATGATGTAGCGATGTAGGCCGTTGCGGGGCGTTGTGGAACCGCCGTGCTTGAGCGTGGAGCGTGCCACCGCCAGAGCTTTCGATATACAAGTGACCGGCTAGATGTTTCAATGGCGAGAGGGCGTAAATCTGACTGGAAGCTTGCCAACGGGAGGGAGCCCTGCTAAGCTGGGGCGGGATTTCAGGTTGTAGCATTACATCGGAAGTTTTTCCAACTAAAGCGTATTACCCCCGGAAAGTTTTCCCCTTTTCGGCGCATTATGTCGGAAAGTTTTCCTGTTACATTGATGTTACGTGCTTTGCCGAGGGCGGGTATTGGTTTCTACGCAACCGGAATTCGACTCGTGTCCGCAAATCCCTACCAACCACCGCTTGCCCTAGAGTCGCCGCGACGCCCAGCGCGGAATATCTGCGCACGAATCGGGTTCGTCACCTCGCTCGTGGGAGTTGCTGGTGTATTCCTGGTCGGCCCGTTCGGTCCATCGGTTTCCGGAATCGGGATGCGGATCGCCTTCCTCTGTGTGCCAGGATTGTTACTCAGCGTCGCTGGTTTGTTTCGTCCGCCGCGTCGTCTCGCTGGCTGGGGCGTAGCACTTGGGGTGTTCGGCACACTCTTTCTGCCGACGTTTTGCCTATCACTTTTTGTGTTCCGCCGTAGTTAAGGGGAGGCACTGGAGAGAGATGAGGCTGCCCATGTCCGCTTTCAGTCACGTGAGGGAGTCCACTTGAAAGACTTGGAAACAGCACGCAACAATAGGGTGGACCGAAGCGGCGTTTAGGTCCAGCGGGATGGTTGGCCTGTCCTGTCGCCGCTCGGTCACCCGGAACGTTCATCGGCCAGACACGCGAATGCGCACTTTTGTCGCCTATTTCCTTCTGTTCGTATTGTTCCCCGGCTGCACAAACAACTCGGGACGGGACGTTTCCCAAATGGTGCCCCGCAACGCAGACAATACATGGACCTCGGATGCCCTTCAACGCGGCGACACCGACGCGATCCGCAACAAGGTTCGCGCCAATTCGAGCTACATTCACGAGCGAGACTTTGTCGGCGACACTCCGCTACTTTCCGCAATCGGTTTCGCCGATCTCGAATTGGTGCGGTTCCTACTCAAACACGGGGCTGATCCGAACGTCGAGGTCGACGACGGGTACACATGCCTTCTGACTGCCATTGAATCTGACGCGGATGAGTCGGCACCGATTGTTGCCGAATTGGTCCGGGCTGGTGCCGACATTCACGCGACTGGCACAAATGGTTGGACTCCGCTACACATGGCGGCAGCCCGTGGGCAAGTAGAAAAAGCTCGTCTATTGATCGATGCCGGCGCTGATGTTAATCGCAGGAAAGAAATCGATGCGTCAGAAACCCCGTTGATGGAAGCGGCCTTCACGGGACAACCCTCGACGGTTCGCCTTTTGCTTGCGCACGGTGCCGATCCATCTATGCGAGACACAATCAATAACCGAACGCCGCTGGAAATAGCTGAGGACGCTGCCAAAGGCCCTGACCCTGACGTTGTTAACTACCTCAAGAACGAGAACATCCAGATTGACGTCGACGAGTTATTTGGTGACATAGATCTTCCCGCCGACCAGTTGGAAATGATGAAACAGACCATGAAGGATGTCGACATGACGCAGAGCTACATCGACAATTCCAATGAACTCGTCAAGACCGGGAATCATGCTGAGGTAATCCGTATTCTGACCGAACACCGTCGATGAACAACGGTGTGCACCCGAGTGGCGGATCGGGGCGGAATTGCAATGGAAAGTCATTTGGCCGCCACCGGGTGACACCAAACGTTCGTCGCTGCAGGCGGGCGTGGTCCGATGGCTATCGGGGGCGAGTGGTGTCCCGCCTCGTTGCGTGGAGTCGGATGGTGGCATTCTTGTGCGCGTTCTGCGAGATTCAATCTGTTCGGGGAGGGGCGTATGTCAACAATCCGCGTTGCCGTAGGGCTGCTACTGTCATTGGGGATCGTTCGCTGCTGCGCGGCTCGGGAATGGACTGATAACACCGGCGTATTCTCCGTCGAAGCGGAGTTCGTGGAGATTTCGCAGGCGATTGTGCGGTTGCGCAAACCGAACGGTGCTGTCGTCCTGGTACCACTGGAACGATTGTCAGAAGCGGATAAACGCTACCTGAGTTCGCTTCCGGGGATCGATATCCCGGCAGTGAACGAGGCACTCTCACGGATCGAAAAGGCGCTCGATTCAAAGTTGGCATTTGATTTTGTAGATACGCCGCTCGGCCGAGTGGCGAGGTTCCTGGCGGAGCGAGGTGGAATCGATATCGATTTTGACATCCGAGCCCTGGACGAAATCGGCGTCGATCTTCAGACGCCTGTCACGATGACGAACAATGACGGGACGCTAACCGAGGCCCTGGATCCGCTCCTCAAGCCGCTTCGATTGACTTGGATCGTGCATCATGACGTCCTCTTGATTACAACACCCATCGCGACCGAGGCTGCGCCGGAAACTCGCGTGTACGTCTCCAGGGGGAAGCAGGATATGGTTGCGTTGGCGAAGGACATCACGGCAAACGTCGCTCCACGCAGTTGGGCGCCGGGCAGTTTCGCGATCCGTCAGGTTTTGTCCGTGGGCCTCCTGATCAACCAAACGCAGCCCACGCATCGTTTGATCGAGAAACGGTACGCGGACAAGTTGAAGGCAATCCAGCCGACGAACATGGCGGTCCCACCTCACCCGGCCTGGACAGCGTTGATCGATGCCCTGAACAAGTCTGCCCCTGTCGGATTCATCGAAACGCCGCTCGGCAAAGTCGCTGATTCTCTGGCGGCAAGCGCCAACGTGCAGATCGGCTTTGATCCGCAGGCCCTGAGCGACATCGGCGTGTCTCAGGACGCTCCGATCACGCGCCGCGTTAAACACGCTCGTTTCCGTTGCGTCTTGGACCTGATCCTGGCTGATTTCGCCCTCACGTGGCTTCCGACTGATTCAGGGATTCTGATTACCACGCCAGAACGAGCGACCGATATGCTCGAAGTCGAGTTCGATGTACGGGGACTCACCCTGGATCCCTTTCTGGTGGATTTGATCGAGGCTTTGAAAAACACCGTGGCGCCGCAAACGTGGCACCGCCCTGGAGCTTCACTCGTTAGGCATCCAGAGAAGCAATTCACCCTGGCTATCAAGAATTCCTGGGCCGTGCATTGGCAAATCGCGCAGGTCATCCAGGATCTGCGGCAAGCAGGGAAATAGCGCGACGAACCAATCGCTGGACCGGAGTGGCCGATCCGGTCGGAATTGAGTGGAAGGCTGATTGGCGGCCACCGGGTCAGCGTGGTCGTTCGTCCACAGACCCCAGGGCCGCCGAAATCTCCGTTGGCCACACGGTTGGATTCCCGGCGTCGCTCGCTTCGGCTGGATCTGTCCGCTATCAGATCTTCCGCGTCCTATTGAACAGGAGGCAACAGAGATAACAGAGGAATGCCCTGGTCTCCGTTACCTCTGTTTCCTCCTGTTCAAAATCTGCCCGCCCTTGGATACGCTGTCGACGATTCCAGAAAAAAACCGTTGGAGGGCCGGCCGGCCGGCTACGCTGCATGGCTCCGATGGATTCCTCTCGCTATCGCATCCCCGGGATCGCAGTAAAAATGCATGCCGCTCCTGTGCTGAAACCGGTTCAGCAGAAGGTATTCTCACTTGACAGTTGCGATCACGACTGGCGTGAGGGACAGGATGCACTCCGCGAGAAAAACTACGCCGAGGCACTGAAAAAGTTCCAGAAGTCGATTGATCGCGGTCCGGCCGTCAGCAAGGGTTACCACGGCACCACTCCCGGAACTATGGTAATGCGCGTGCCAGCGTTGGCTATGGGTCACCGTCAGCCAGCGGAAGAATTTTCGGGGACCTCTTTTGGCGTTCCTACCGGTCAGCGGTTCGACGCTGACCAAACCAAGCCGGGACCGTTCAGGCGAATCGACAGGTGATTCAACACGTCTCGCCCCAGAACCCCACACGGGTCATCGGTGAGCAGATACCGCCCCCGGTACGCCTTACCCAGCAGAATCACATCGAGGAAAACTGCATCCGCGAACGAGCGACTACCATTGAAGCCCATCAATTCAAAGCGTTGTTCAAGAGTCGTCACGGTCCCAAGTTGAATCGCGGCTGCCCGCGGAAGCAACGTAACGTCGGCGCCCGAGTCCAGAAGCACTTGCACGTCGGCAACTTGGCTCGCCGTTTGGGGGCAACGCAGAATTACTCGTGCCACGGGGGCAGGCGGGTCGAAGTGCACGCCATCATACGACGGCATCGTTTTGCACCTCCAGCACCTCTTTTACAAAGTCACCCGCCTGTTCGGGATGGACGAGACGGGGGCTTCGGATTCCAGTCGGCTGGTCATCCGCCATCTCGGGCACTACCACGTACACCCGCGTCTCGTCGGGAAGGGCGATGTTTCCCCGCAGTCGAATCTGGCCGTCTTCGACGCGGCCCTCATAAGTTCTGACACTCGTCATCGGAAGGAACTCCGGTTGTCTCTCCACGGCGGAGATCCAGCCGCCGCGTCAGTGTTATTGTACCACATTCGCCTGCACCGGAGAATCCCCAACATAAGAACGGGGCGGCTGCAGCCGCCCTGTCCCCGCCACCCCCCACAGCCGTTTGTGGGAGATTTCTGAAACGGTTTCGGGCAGCTGGACAACGGTTTCGGCGATAAATCAGGGGTGAATTCCCAAGTCTGCACGGATCGTCCACGGGCCAACGGGCGCCGGGGAAAAACTGAATTCACGGAATTCCTATCCATTGAATTCACGACGCCGCAGACGATCAGAAGGGGCATCTACATCTAGGGCATCTAAACGGGACAGGTCCAATACTGTTCGGCACGATTCTTGCTGTTCGTATCCTCGCCGCTTGTCGGCGAGTGGTTCAGGTTACGTGGCCACGGACACGCGGCCATCTCGGACGTCGGTGATCCCCGACGCTCGCCGTCGGGAGATTCAGGATAGTTGGCTGAGATGGTGATACCGCCAATTCGCCTGAAGTACTCGCCGACGAGCGGCGAGGATCAAAGCTTGCGTTCTGTGAGTTGCCCTCGTGGCCCGTTTTCCTCAATCACTCGACGGCGAGCGTCGAGGATGCCTGTCGGCAGCAACCCTCGTGCCGAACAATATTGCCTTTGATTTCCCGCTTCGTATTCGTTTATACTTCTCTCGGTGATTCCTATCAACAAGTGAGACGGACATGTTGCGATGCCGGTGGCTATTGCTGGAAGCACTGGGGCAGCAGGCCGAGCGGCAGCGGGTGGCGGCGGAAATGCTCGCATCGGCGCGCTACTGGCGCGAGGAGAACTGGGGCTGGGGCGAGCACATGAGCAATATCTACGCGTCCGTACTGCTGGACCAACTCTCGGTGCTGCTGATGCTGGCCCAAGACCTGCCCGCGGCGGTTCGGCGCGAGTACACCGCGCTGCGGGACGACCTGCTGGCCATTGAGGATGCCTATGGCAGCGGGCCGCGCGCGCCGATGATCCGCGACTATAACTTCACGGGCAGTCCGGCCTATGACAATTACCGCGACCGTGTGCGCCGCGTCCAGACCGCAGAGGATCTGAGCAGTGGCAACCTGGCGATGCGTCCCGTGCTCGCCGAACTCGGCTGGTCCTCATGTTTCCAGCTACGATGCAGACTGCCCCACGCCTGCGTTCCTCGCCAGGGGCAAGATTCGCTCGTAACGCGTTCCGCTCGACGTACCGACAAACCGTGTAGAAATGCTCGTCCTACTGCATCGGAAAGGACTTGAACCGTCCTTGGTACACGTGGCCACTGCTTTCATCGCCCTCCTGGGAACGATCTTGAAGGCGGACGGATTCCCTCCCTAATCCATTAACGGGGCCAACGTATTCAGGGCAAGCTTGGCTTCCCATTCCGCGAATTCGTGGCGCGGCTTAATCCGTGTCGAGCGGAATGGGAAATGCCTCCTGGCCGCGACGTTCCGCCAGGGCCGCCGCGACGCGCGCTCGCAGCCCCGACTGCCACCCCTGTTCCAGGGCCATCGCGATGGCAAGTTCCAGCGGCAGTTGGCGTCCCTGACGCAGCTGCGCCACCGCGGCGGCAAACCACAGGCGATCCCCTTCTGGAAGGCTGCCGATCCCTCGCGCTATCGTCGCTTCGTCCACTTCCTGCAGCACGAGCGCCAGGCGGGCGATCAGTTTCCCGAACAAGGGGCCGTCGTCCAGCAGGGGTAGAAAGTCGCGGCGAAAACCATCCACCGAAGTGTCCCGCAGTCCGCGCGTGGCAAACTGTCGGGACAGCCGCACGTCCATCCGCTCGACGAGCCGTGACACCACGAGCGCTCCCACCGGGCCGATCTGTTCGTCCCGCTGGAACTGCTGCAACGTGGGCTGGAGATACTTGGACTCGTTGGCCAGGGCAAAGGCCACTTCCCGGCACACGATCCACGGCCAGCTGCCGTGCGGGAAACAGGTGTCGGTCGCCAGGAACGCCAGGTTTCCGACGATCGCGCCCAGCCAGTTGGACAGGTCACCGCCCTCGTCGGGAATGTTCAGCCGGATCAGGGGATCCTGCCGCGAATTCGCCAGGAGCGCATCCACGTCCTGCAGGATGCCGCGCTCCAGCAGCGTGCGGCAGGTCGGCATGCTCTCACAGATCTTCTGGACGCCAGGCGTCGCCCGCCGCGACTCGAGCAAGGCGGCCAAGCCATCGACCAGGAATTCCAGGCAAGAGCTGACGGGGCGGTTGGCGTCAAAGACGTTGGGAGGCGTCTCGATGAAGGGACGCAAATCGGCCCAACGCTGCGCATACGCGGCGGGCACAAAGGTAATCGTCATTCCGCTGGTCTCCGCTTTGGTCTGGAACTGCAGCAGTTGTCCGCTGGTCTCCTCGACCACGATCCGTTCCCGCTCGGTTTCCACGGTCAATTCCGTGCCTTGCCAGGATACCCGGGAGCCGGGGAGGTAGAGGAAAGCCTGAGCAGCCGACGGAGCGATGTTCAGCGAGAGGCGAAGCAAAGAGCCGCGAAGCAAATGCTCGGCCGGCTTGGATTGATAGCCGGCCCCCAGCATGGTTTGAAAAGGATGATCGGGACTCTTGGGCTCGCTTTGCAGGGTCAAGACAATTTGCAGTTCGACTCCCAGTTCCGGCAGCGGAAGTTCCAACCGCCCCGAGACCCCGGCAATCCGGCAGAAGATCCGGTCAGCTGTGGACGCCACCGTAAATCCCGGCGGACGGTCGTCATCGTCTGGCCGATGAACCAGCATCGCGCCCTGTTGCGGCGACAGGACGAGTTCCAATACGCCGTCCTGGACCTTGCGGGTAAAGACCAGGTCCGCTCCCCAGCCGTCAGGGTTGCCGAGCCAGTCGCGGGCGCGCAACAGGGCCTTGGCTTCACGTCCCCACTCCTCGTCCAGCGGGCCGGAATAGGGCGATTCCTGCAACTCGATCTTGAGCTGCCTGCTTGCCGCGTTCGCCGTCAACGCTTCCGCGGTGATGTGGTGTTGAATAAAACGCCCCGAGCGCCAGAGCTGATGTTCCAGGTCCACCAGCCTCCGCCGCGTCAGCACTTCTCCGGGATGGAGATCGAGCCAGGCCAAGATCGCCGCATCCGTGAACCGCTTCTGTCCGGTTACCGAGATGGTCTGCAAAGTGGTCGGCTGTCCCAGTTCCGCGATCTTCACAGTCAGATCTACGGTCCGAGTCTCGGCGTGCGATTGACGCAGCACTTCGAATCGAGCGTCGCAATACCCCAGATCTGCCAGCGCCGCGGCCACCTCGCGTTCCAGCTGTGACTGGGCTGGCACGCTCAAAGGTGCCGGTTTGCCGACTTGCCAGATGGGATCGCTCAGGGCCACCGGTTGCCCCCGCCGGTCGAACCATTTCACGACCTGCTCGGCACCGACTTGGACGGTTTGCGGGCGAGCTGCCCGGGCGGGCGGATAGGGTCGAGTCAGACGCTCGCGCAAGGCCTCGGCACAGATCGACTCGCTGCCCTCGATCCGCACCTCGCCGCAGACGGATTGCGGGCCCTCGAAGATGTCCACACAGAGCCGCTTGGCATCCAAGTCCAATCGCGCATCGACCCGCGCCTCGGCAAAGCCGGAGTTCTGCAAGGCCGCCTGCAGCTTCTGCGAGACGGTCGTGGCCAGTTCGCTGCGCGGGGCCAGCGGATGGCAGGCCAGCTGGGTACGCAGGTCGCGACGAACCGCGCGCCGCACCTCGTCCTCCTCGACTTGAACGGCCCCGCTGATCCGCCACCGCCACACATCGCCGAATTTGCCGACCCGGTCTTGCTCGTCCGCGCGTGTGGCTCCGGCCGACAGCCAGAGCATCCCCAACAGGCCGACACCCGCCATCCGCTTCGTCGCGCGTTTCATCTCCCGTCCCTCCTAGCTGGGATTCTGGTTGGATCACGGCCCGATTTTCTCCAGCACCTGGTCACGAAACGGCCCGGCGCCGGCCAGAAACTGTTCGGCGATTTGCCGCAATCGATCGTGGTCGCGGCCTTCGAAACGAAAGGTGATCGCCGGCTCGGTGATCGACGCTCGAGCCAGCGCCCAGCCGCCGTCGTAGTCGGCTCGCACGCCGTCCAGCCGTGTGAGCTGGCCTCCGCAACGGCTCGCAATCGCCTCCACCACCGCCAACGTATCTCCCGCAAACGGAATCCGCAAGTCGGGTGTAATCGCAGGCCAGGCGAATGGCCGCAGCGAGTCGGCCAGACTCACCTGGAACTTGTCCAGTATTCCCAGCACGACCAACGCCGTAAACAGCCCGTCGTCGCCGCCGTCCAAGATGCCGAAGAAGTGGTGCCCGCTGACCTCGACCCCCAATTCCGCCCCGACCTGCAGCATCGCCGATTTGATAAATCCATGCCCGCTGGGCTGCATTACGGCCGAACCGCCGGCCGCCGCCGCGACTTGTGAGACCAGCGACGCACATTTCAGGTCGTACACGACGGTCGGCCGGTCAAAGCACTGCTGGATCAGCAGCGCCGCAATCTGCTCGGGTCTGGCGATCCGTCCCGCGTGGTCGACGAAGATGACTCGATCGCCGTCGCCGTCCAAGGCCACCCCCACGTCGGCCCGGCGGGCGATCACGGCCCGCACCAGCGGCGCCAAGTTGGCGTCGTGGGACGGGTCCGGGTTGCGGGCGGCATAATCCGGATCGATGTCCGGCGTCAGCACGCTCACGCCATAGCCGGCCGCTGCCAGCACACGCGGCGCGATGTGCGTGAACGTCCCCGCCATGGCGTCCAGGACGACTGACAAGCCCGTCGAATTCGCGTTCCCGCGTCGAGCCGGAGAGGTCGCGGACCGTGGAGACGCCGCGACCAGGTCGCATGCCTCGCGAATCACCCAGGACTCGTAATCGGCCGTCACCTGGCGAAAATCCAACGTTCCCCGCGGTGCGGCGGGCGGCGCATCCAACCCGGACTCCAGTTCGCGAACCAACGGCGGGCTGGGCGGCTGGCCTGCCACCACGAACTTGACGCCGTTGTAACGTGCCGGATTGTGCGAAGCGGTGACCACGGCGACGCTTCGACAGCCGAAATGCCGGGCGGCGAAATTCACGACTGGCGTGGGCTGCTGACCGACGTCGTGGACCGCCAGGCCGGCGTCGAGCAAACCGTCGGCGAGCGATTGTTTCAGCGGCGGCGTGCTGCGGCGAAAGTCGCCCCCGATGCAGATTGCCGCGTCACCGCGTGCCCGGATCATGCCGCCCAACGCGCGACCGATCCGCCGCGCTTCTTGCGCCCCCCATTCCTCGCCCACCACGCCGCGAACGTCACACGCTTTGAAGATGCTCACCGCACGTACCCCCGTTCCCGTAGCGCCGCCAGGAATCGTTCCCGCGGCTGCGTGTAGGCCTCGACCAATGCCGGGTCCGGCTCGACCGTCTGCCCGGGGCGCACGATGGCCGCGACAGCCCGGGCACTGCCGCCCTCATGCGGCATCGCCGCCAGGACGGCCGCTCCCACGGCACACTGCGGATAGCGCGGCGTGCAGTACGCGCGGCCGTTGACGGCGGCGCGAATCCGCAACCACGTTTCCCCGGCCACTCCGCCCCCCGTGGCATAGACGGTCGGGCCGACGTCCAGTCCCAACTGTTCCAACCGTTCGATGCCCAACCGCTCCAAAAACGCCACACCCTCCATCCCCGCCGCGAACCGTTCCGCCGGATCGGCGAGCTGTTCCAAGCCGAAACCGGTCGCGGTCGGACAGGCAAAGGGAAACCGTTCGCCCGTTTTGACCAGGGGATAAGCGATGTGCCCAGAAGGCAACCGCCGGGCCGCCCGGCGGCCGAGCGCGTCCAGGTCCTGGCCTGCCAGGTGCATCCCTATCCACTCGCCTCCGGTCGTCGAGGCCGCACCGGGCAGGAATCCTCCGGCCGGATGACGATGATTGTAGATTGCCCCGGCCGGATCGAGCAACGGCTGGGCGCTGATCGCCTTGAAGACCAGCGTCGTGCCCAACGTCACGTTCAGGTCGCCCCGCTGTTTCGCCCCGCTCGCCAGGCAGCCTGCGGTCCCGTCGGTACAGCCGGCCACAATGGGTGTGCCCACCGGCAATCCGGTGGCCGCCGCCGCATCGCCGGTGAGCTGGCCGATGGGCGTGCCCGGCAGGACGACCTCGGGCAGCAGGCTGCGGGGGATGCCCAGCCGCGACTCGATCGCCTCGGGCCACTGCAGCGTGGCCGGTTCGACGCCCGTCTTGAGCGCTGTCGAGACGTCCGTCACGTCGTAACGGCCGCACAGCCGGCCAACGATCCAATCCGTTTGATGCACCACGCGGCGACAGCGGCGGAACACGTCGGGCTCGTGCCGGGCAAACCACACCAGCTTGGGCAGCGCAAACGCCGCCGCAACTTCGATGCCGTAGGGCGCCAGCGTCTGGCGGACGGCCTCGGCCGCCTCTTTCGCTTGGTCCGTGGCCCTCAGGTCGTTGTACATCACGCCGGGCGTCAACGGCTGGTCGTCTTCATCCGCTAGCAAGAACGTTCCCGACGTGGCGTCCACGGCAAGCCCTACGATCTGGTGACCGGCGGGCAGTCCGGACGCCAATTCGCGCAGTGCCGTTTCGGCAGCGGTCGTCCAGGCCTGCGGGGACTGCTCGACCCGCGGCCCGTCCACGCGGGACGCGGCGACAGGAAAATCGGCGCGACCCTCGGCAATCATTTGGCCTTGGAAATCCATCGCCACCGCGCGGGCGCCGCCGGTACCAAGGTCCAGGCCGATTGCAATCAGTTTCTCTCGCATCAGCGGGCCTCAACGCAGAAATAACGGAGGAACCAACACGAACAAGCTGGCGAAAGAATATACGGCAGAAAAACAACGAGCAATAGCGGTCGGTTGGCCTTTCACGGCCCGACACCGTACGTCCCTCCTCTGCCAGCACGCAAATCCGTGACTGGCGGTTCGATGATATCCGGGCCAACCGGTTGGTCATTCAGCGCCGTTGCGCTGGATGACGCTGGCAGGCACGCAGGCCAACGAAACGGGCGCAAAGTTGCAGACGCATCCCCCGGTGAGATTGGGCATGCTGAGCAAGCCGTTCGCCGGGTACAGGTTGTTGTTCACCGAGCACCCCGGGCGCACACCCAGCAACGGCGTGATCTCACACGTGGCGAGATCGATCCAGGCCGAGTTGCTGCGGTAACGCGTGGTCAGCAGGTGCGTACTCGCCCGCGTTCCCGTACATCCGCGGCGGACCCACTCGAGCGGTTTGCCGATCGGTTCGGCCGACGGGATGTCGTAAATGGTCAAGAGTTGCTCGCTGCCCGCCAGCAGCTTGTGGCCGGCAATCAATCCCGGCAGACCCGCTGCGGGCAGGCCGTGCCCCTGAACGACCAATTTCGTCCCTGCCGGATCGGACAGTTGCCACAGGGGCGTGCCATCGCTGCCGCGATAAAAGCCCACCGGGGTCACCACGACGTCGAGCGACGAGCTGTACCGCAATCTGCCGCCGCCCGCTCTCTGCCACATGCGTTCGCCCGTGGCGATGCTCAGCGCGAAGAGGCTGCCGTCGCGGGTCTCGTCTTCGCCACGCCGCGGGTCGGCCACTTCGGCGCAGAATACCTTGTCCTCGCCCACAGCAAGGCTCAACGCAGCACGAGCCGCCTCGACCCGCCACCGCAGTGCCCCCGTGCGGCGATCCATGCACAACACGTGTCGACCGCTGCTGCCCACCAGATAGTCATCGAAAACGCGCAGGTTGGACCAGGGAGTTTCGAGATCTTCGGGAAGGCGGATGCTTCCGCTCGGCTGCCCCGTGGCCGAATCAAATACCAGGCAACTCGTGCCCTCGCTCAGGTAGATCGCATCCTCGACGGCCACCAGTTGCGTGCCCGGTGACAGGCTCGGACGCGGCCCCCATTCGCGGTGTCTCCCATAGCGGACAGCCTGGCGGGCAAGCGGGTCGGCAAGGGGTTTGACGCCGACGGGTACCTCGACCTCCCACAGCTTGCGGCCGGTGTACACATCCGAGGCCCGCAACACCCCCTCTTCGAAAAGTATCAAGCGACCGCCAGCCACGCGAACCAGGTCCTGCTCTGGGTACTTGTGCCATCGCTGCGACGCATCGAACCACAGCACGGCCATCGGCGAGCGGATGAAATCGTCTTCCGATGCCCCGGTACTGGCGGCGTTGGCATCGGCATGCGACCAATCCGCGGCGCCCGGCAGCGAGCCCGATCGGACCAGCAGGACAAAGTCACCAGCCTCCCGGACGGTCGCGCCGGGAAACGCCTCGTCCTTGACGATCTCTTCGATCCGTCCGCGGTCCGCCAACGAGCCCCAGGCACAGGCGATACCGCCGTAGGGCCGCAGGGTATGGAAGACGGCCTCTGCCAGCGCCCGCTCGGCTGTCCCGTCGAAAGCATCCGGGGTTTCCGAAACGACGAGACTCGCCAGGTAGGGTGAGAAGGGGTAAGTCACCGGGTTGCCGACCAGCGCCGCCACTCGCGATCCGTACAGCCCCGCACGGTCCAGCCGTTCGCGCAACGCCGCAACCTTGGCGGCATCGTCATCCACGGCGATCACGTGCAGATTCGACTGCCGAACAAGCTCTTCGGCCAGTCGGCCACGATCGAGTCCCAGTACCAGGGCATAGCCGTCGCGGACGCCAGTGGCTTCGAGGATGGCGTGCGCTTTTTCCGTCCAGCCATCGGCCAGCGGCGGCGGAGAATCGGACGCGACGTGGGTAACCGGCTCGCCGGGCTGCGGCGCCGCGAAAGCGAGAATGCTGCCCTCGGCCGTGACGATGAACAGCTTCTCGTCGGCTGCCAGCATCCGCTGTGGCGTACCTGCGAACTCCGCACGCCACACGACCTTGGGTTCCTGGCCCGTCGTATCCAGCGCTTCCACGACTCCCGGTCCGCCCACGTACAGCCTGTTGCCCGCCTTGATCTGCACGTCGAGTTTCGAGGGCAGCTCCCAGAGCTGGCGAAACTTGCCCTCAAAATTGTCCGGATACGTATCCTGGGCGCGGTGTGACGGGATCGCCGCCGGAGTTCTCTCTTGAAGCGCGACGTCTGTCAGATCGCGGGCCACGATGCTGCCGTCGCTGTCGTAGATGGCTTCGGGCGTCAGCACCGGCTGGCGGAAGGAATCAAGTTCCCTTTGATTGGCCCGTTCGATGTCCAGCCTGGTCCAGCCGCCAGGATACAGCATGGGCTTGTAGTCCGGATTGCCGGGTTGGGTGTCGGCGAACCGCTCGTTGTTGGGACGGGTGATGTCGTACAGATCACCACTGTGGCTGAGATAGTTGCCAACACCGGCCACGAACCAGCAGCCTTTGGGCAACCCGTTGCGCCCGCCCCAGCCCATCGTATAAGTATGGAGATCTCCCGTCTTCGGGTCGAGGAACGCGGGCAGCTGCGTGCCGCAGGGAACGACCAGCTTGTCGCCGACGATCGCCAGATAGCCCTGGGGGGTTAATCCGGATTCGAAACCGATGCCGTGGTCCCAATTGCTGTTCGGGATGCGATCGCAGTTGGTGTTCGACCACACGGCCTTTCCGCTCTCGGCATTGACCGCATGCACGAACACACCCTCAGTCGGCCACAGCCCCGCCGCAAAATACAGGATGCCCTCGGCCAGCACGGGACCGCCGCGAGCAGGCCACAAAGAAATCAATCGCCCGTGGCCTAAGACCTTGCGATCGGGTTTCCCCTCGGGCAGACCGCGGAAGGTCCAACGCAAGGAACCGTCGTTGGCGTCCAGGCAATACAGATAACCGTCGTCGGAGACGAAATAGACGTTGCCCTCCCATGCCACGGGGGCAAAACGCACCGGCCCCTCGGCAATGAACCGCCAGCGTTCCCTACCCGTTTCGGTATCCAGCGCCGTGACGCTGTCGTTGATCATCGAAGGCACGAACATCGTGCGGCCCAGCACCACGGGCTCGTAAGAAGCGTCGTACGCCAGCCGGAGTTCGTGGGGAAACGCGGGTCGAGGCGCAGGAAGCGTGCGCGTCCAGCGAAGCTGGAGATCGGCGGGCAGCTCGGATGGCGAAGCCGCCGTGCGGCCCCTGTCGTATCGAAACTGCGGCCAGTCGCCAGCCCAAGCTGGAGCTGTCAGCAAACAAGCGGCCATGGCCAAAGTCGTCAGGAAATGCCATTTCATCGGTCTTCTCCGTGTACATCTCGAAGGGAAACCCGGCCGTCGTTACGCGGTCTCGCCGGGCGTCAGGATATAGCCAGCAGGCATTGTCCCAGCCAGCACACGATCGAACCGTACCATGATGGTGCTGCGAGTGCAAGCCAGACCGTCCCGCGCCTGTGTCCCAACCCTGTTCGGCACGATTCTTGCCAAGGTGGGCATCCTCGCCGCTTGCCGGCGAGTGGTTTAGGTTACGCGGCCACGAACAAGCGTCCACCTCGGACGACGGTGATCCCCGACGCTTGCCGTCGGGAGATTCAGGATAGATGGCTGACACCGTGATGCCGCCAAATAACCTGAAGCACTCGACGGCGAGCGTCGAGGATGCTCCCGTGGCCAGTTTTCCTCAATGACTCGACGGCGAGCGTCGAGGATGTCTGCCGTGGCCAGTTTTCCTCAATGACTCGACGGCAAGCGTCGAGGATGTCTGCCGTGGCCAGTTTTCCTCAATGACTCGACGGCAAGCGTCGAGGATGTCTGCCGTTAGCAACCGGTGTGCCGAACAGTATTACCCGTGTCCCTGTTCCCCGCCTATTCCCCGAGATTGGGTGAACTCTCTATGAATTCCAACAAGTTCATTTTCAGTGCAAGCAGTTGGCAACCTGTTGCTGCAAAACACTTTATGACGCAAACCCCCCGGGCTGTCGGAACCAGGCAACACCGCGTTTTGCTGGTTGACCTTACGTTCTGAATCCGTATGTTTCATAAGGTTTCCACATGGATTCGGACGAAAAACACAGGAACATCGAAAACCATGCCAACGAACTACTGCCGCTTCTGTGGCAGTTCCGAACTTGCTCCCTCGCGGAGTCAGCCCTTGTTGGTCCAACTCTTCTGGATGCTGTTGCTTTGTCGCAGATTCCGATGCCAGGATTGCCAGGTTGCTCAGATTCGCTTTTTGCCCTTTTACTGGTGCGGCATGTAGTCAGGAAAACCGCGATGGCAGCACCTTGAGGAAGGCTTGCCGGTCGGCGGCCGCTTGCTCGGCGGCTTCCGGGTCGGCGCCTTCGGGGGCAGCCGGTTCGTCCAGCCGCGTCTTGGCGGCGGCCTGGTCAAAGGCCGTCACGGCCGAAACCGACATGCACGACTACCGGCGCAGGCAGAAAGCGATTTCGGTGCGGCATGTCAGCGACGACCGAGTCGTGGCGGTGATCGAAGTGGTATCTCGTACGAACAAAGCCAGCCGCGCAGGGATCGAGGCTTTCGTCGAGAAGGCGGTTCCGCTTCTGGAACAAGGGATTCATCTTCCGATCTTGGGCCCGCATTCGCTGACCCTCGTCGCCTAGGAAGCGGCACTTGACGCTGGCGGGCGCAGGGGGCAAGCCGTGCATCTCTGCAACAGCTGACGCTCAACGTCCGCCCTAGGCAAAACCGTTCAACGGCGCGGGCTAGGCGAGGGCTAGGCTTGTTCCTACGGGACGGACGGGCGGATAGGATGGGAAGGTTGCACGCGCGGCGGTTGCAAAAACGATGAAGCCTAGGAGAACTGGAGCCATGAATACAACGAGACCCATTGACCGTCGAAGCCTCCTTCGACGCGGCGCCGCCCTGAGTGTGGCGATGACCCTTGGACCACTCGACACATCCGCTGACGCCGCACAGCCGGTTTCCGGCACGACCAAGGTGGGGGTGATTGGCTGCGGAAGTGTCTCACGACCGTACCTGTCGAACCTGGCCCGTTCGCCGCTGGTAGAGTTGGTCAGCGCCTGCGACATCCTGCCCGAGCGTGCCCGCCAGGCGGCGGACCGGCACCAGATCCCGCATCACTATCCGCACATCGACCAGATGCTGGCGGGAGCCCCCTTTCTTCTGTTCGTCAACCTTACGGACATGCAGGAACACGAGCGGCTGAACGAACAGGCCCTGGAGGCGGGCAGACACGTCTGGAGCGAGAAGCCCATCGCCAACTCGCTCGCCGCGGGCCGGAGGCTCCTGGAGCTTGCCCGCACGAAAGGCGTTCGTCTCTGGGGCGCGCCGACGGTAGTACAGAGCCCGCAGTTTGCCTTCATGGCCAAGACGTTGGCCGAGGGGAAACTGGGGCGACTGTCGGCGGCACACGCCAGTTACGGTCATCTGGGCCCGAACTGGGCGACGTTCTTCTATACCGAAGGCGGAGGCAGCTTGCCGGACCTGGCCGTCTACAATCTGACGACGCTGACCGGCCTGCTCGGCCCGGCCCAATCCGTCGTCGCCATGACGAGCGTCGTCACCCCCACGCGGCAGATCACCGGAAAGGGCGAGATCGCCGTTACCGCCGAGGACAATGCGATGATCCTGATGGACCACGGCAACGGGGTCTTGTCGCACGTACAGTCCGGCTTCAACTACTTCACCCCGCACGAGCACTCCTCGACGCAGCAGGACCACCACACGATCACCATCATCGGCACCGATCCACACGCGCACAATGCACGGCGCGCATGTGCTGGTCACCGGCAACGGCGGCGGCAACTGGTACAACTTCCGTGCGGCTTTATGGCCCCGCGGGCCCAGGGCCGTCGCCGATTACCGCCACCTGCTGGTCGACGGGGCGCAAGCGCCGCTGCGTTTCTATCAGTTCAGCCCGCAGCACGCCACCAGCGACTTCGCTGCCGAGTTCCGCGGTGCGCGGCACATCTCGGTGTTCGGCGCCAAGTACGAGGGCAATCAGCCGATGTTGGCCGTGCGGGACTGCGATCACGTCCGCCTGTTCGGACACGGTGGAAACGCCAAGGCCCTGCCCGGCCAGGCGCTGTATGTCGTCGAGCGGACAGCGAATTTCCTGCTGGCCAACGGCGTCGACGGCCTGACGAAGATCGGATCTCGTTCGCTCAGCCACCCCATCGGCAGCACGGACCCGCGTCAATGGCATCTATTGATCGAGCTGTCCGTGGATGGCACGCGGCTCGAACTGCCGCCACGGGAACGTCCCGTCTTCTACCTGCGCGGCCAGCCGAAAGACGGCGCCGATGCAACTCGATAGGACGATCACACGGGGCGCTTCGCCGGGGTCAGGCTCGGGATTCGGGATGGAAGGGGGCAGGGAGGTTTTTGTGTCGTCGCTGACGCGGACGCGAAGTCCCAACCGCGAAAGAACCGGGAAAGACGAGAGGCCGGACAAGC
>Ga0351896_1162_pt1 | contig 19425 bp, 22 predicted proteins | sample BONcelHT113001C3_FD_205821 | JGI IMG/M metagenome (GOLD analysis project Ga0351896, IMG submission 205821) | Enriched cells from coal bed in the Powder River Basin, Montana, United States - BONCAT cells T11 rep1 HSBNCT.T11.300.1.C3 ...
TTTGGGCTTGCCAGCGCTCAGTGCTGATATTCAGTTTGATTTCAACATCCTGGCCGATGTCGTTGTCAGGAAGATGTCACTTGATGAATCAGCTGAACAGTGCTAGCCCCGGAACCCTGAACCCGCAACACGAAACACGAAACCAGGAAACCAGATCAGAATTTTCCAAATTTCAGGCTGAATGTTCCATTGAAGCCATGCAGCACGTCCTGATTTGTGTTCAGAAGCATGACGCTGGAGGTGTGTCTGTATGAAGCACCAATGGCCAGACGCATGAAACGTACTACGTTGAACTCGATTTCGACGCCGGGTTCGATGACAAAAAACACATCCGAATCCCAGACAGTGGGTTCATGGTAGTTGTCGTAGTTCCACCAGTTGTAATTGACAAAGGCTACACCGCCAGCGCCGATGATGATGGGGAAGGCAATGTGCACGGGTGAGAAAGGCGCAATGATGGGTTCGATCAGCAGGCCGCCATAGCCTCCTGCCATATTAACTGCCTCGTTTGAAAGCTTGTCAGTAAAGCGAAGGTCGTTCATGAAGCCTGTTCCGGCGAAGCCCAGGGTAAGGCGGTGGTCAATGATCCAGCCCCCTTTCATGCCTGTCAGCAATGCATCTCTGCCGTCAATGGATGTATAGCCGAAGGTAAGTGCACCATAGGCTCCGTGCGATATTTTGCGGTTGCCAAACAGGGTGCGGTATTCATTTTCCTGAGCTATTGCTGCATGCAGCAGGCCCAGCATCAGGCCAAATAAGATGATTGTCCTTTTCATAGAAAAATTTGATGTATATAATTGATTTTCAGAAATGATATCGGCAGGTGAGCCCGAGATCGCCATAAGAGAGCCGGAAGATGCGGTGTCCGAAGAGGTCGAAGAAGGGCTTGTATTCAATGCCAAAACTCAGGGGCACGGTGTACACCCTGTATTCGAGGCCGATCAGTCCGTCGGCTCCTGCAAGGGCGCGTGTCACCGGACGGGCATCTGTATTGTTTCGTCCTGTGAAATGCCACAGCAGGTCAAGGTTTCGGCTGAAACCCGCGTGTACGCCCAATCCGTAATACAGATAGATGTTGTCGCGAAACCTTCCTCCTACCGACTCATAGCTGCTTGTCAGAAAGGACATCTGCATGCCGTTGTCGCGAAAACTCAGTAAGAGTTTGATGTCGCGGTCTTCCTGTACGAAACGCTGGTAGGTGAATCCTTCGCTGATGCCTGTGCGGATCCCAACAGAATTCTTCATGTATTGTGCCCTGAGGCCCGTGATTCCGCTACAGCACAGGATAAGGAGAAAAATAAATGACTTTTTCATAAGTATTATTGTCTGATGATCTTGCCTGAGCCTGTAATATGCTTGATAACTGCCGGGTTACCCTTATAGTAGATGGTTCCGCTACCTGATATCCGTGCATCGAGCAATTGGTTGGGATACACATACATATTTCCTGAGCCGCTGATGGTTGCGTAGCATTTGTTTTGGTCGAGTCCATAGGCAAAAATGGAGCCCGAGCCTGAAACCTGCATGTCGGTGGTTTGTATGAGACCGGTAATTTCGATGGAACCCGAGCCGCTGATGCTTCCTTTGAAAAATTCTGCTGTTGCATCGAGGTCAATGCTTCCCGAGCCGTTGACCCATGCATAGAGTTCTTCGGTATTGAGGCCATATGCCTGTATGCTTCCCGAGCCGTTCAACTCATAGGCATCCACATAAGGGGCATACACAGTGATTCGGACAGGAAGGTTGTGGCTGAGGCAGCGGTTGGTTGCTGATTCAATGATCAGCCGGTTTCCGGCCACGAAGGTATTGATGTATCCGATCAGGTTTGTTTCGGTTTCCACACGCACTTCTGATATAGTGGAAGGTACCACACGGATTTCGTAGGAGCCGTTGCTGACGACTTCATTGAAGGATATCAGGCTGCGGGTTTCGGCAACCGGCCTGCCGTTTCCTTCGATGCATCTTAAGCTATCAATATAGCAGCCGCCGAAGCTGAGCACTAAGGCTGCAAGCACAACAGAGAGCGCTGTGCGCGAAAAAAGGTGTTTCATTTTCCTGTAATGTTGATGTTCAATGATTTAATAAAGGAGCTGTCATGGGCGGTAGAAGAAGATAACTTCGCCTCCGGTGGTGTTCATCCTGATCTCGCCCAAAAGCCCGGTCCCTGCACCTGCTTTGATGTAGCCATTGTCGGCTCCGGGGGCGGGATCGCGTTTTTCGCTGACTTTAAGTTCGGGGGGCAGGGTGATTTGGGTTTTTGCCTTGTAGCTGATCTCAACGCTGGAGAAGTGTTTTCCGTCGAGGTAGATTTGGTTTACGGCATAATTAGAAACCAGTTGCATGGATTTAAAGTTTTTACCCATGCCGGATACGGTGATGTTGCCATAGTTTGCTGTGAGCAGCATGTTGTTGTGTACCATATCCAGGTTGAGTCGTGAAAAGTTGGTTTCTCCGCTGAGCGACTGAACTTCTGCGACCTGAATTCTATCGCGGCGCGAGTTGAGTTGCAGTTGGGATATTTTTCCAAGCCGGATGGTTGATGAGCGACCTGTGAGGTTGATAATTCCGGATTCTTTCAGGTCGAGTTCGGCATAGTTGAGTTCGATTCGTCCCTGATTAAGTTGTCTGATATTGGCATTGCCGAACTCAACCACCACGGTGCTTTGTCCTTCGAGTTTGTTGGCTTGCAGGGTTCCGTTGGACAGTCTGAATTCGGCGGGGCCGGTGTGGTCGGTGGTAAAGATATTGCCAAATCGGTTGTCAACAGTAACTTTGCTATAGGCAGGCAGGTACACGGTATAGTTGATTTCCGCCAGGTTACCCGTGTTGATGACGGTCTTTGTCAGGTCGGTAATTTCGCTCCACACTTTGCCTGAGCCGGCAAAGGTGGTGTTGGCAATCACGTAGTAGGGTGATGTGGTGAATTTAACATCAATCTCGCTGAAGGCTTTATCGGTGCGGCTGCTTTTGGATGAGCTCACACGAATGTCCACATCAAACCTTACGGAGTCTTTTTCCCACTGCACCAAATGGATATTTCCGTATTTGTTGGTTACGGTAATTTCGGTGTTCCGGTTGATGGGAAAGGCTTCGGAGAAGCGCTTTGATTTTTCATAAACCTGTGCATGCAGGCATAGCCCGGAGGCGGTGAGTGCCAGGATCAGGGCTGTAATTTTCTTATAAAACATAATTTACCTCCTTTTCTTCTGCCGGGGCAGATGTTTTTAACTGATGAAGGATATCTTCGAGCAATTCGAGTTTGATCCTGTAGTGCTGGATCATGGCCTCGATCACTTCTTCGCCGGCAAGTTCGTCGGCAAGGTCTTGTTCGAGTTCTTTATAGTCTTTGTCCAACAGGGCAAATTCTTCCTCGATAATTTTTTTGATGTCGTTGTTGCTGCCGGCCAGGTGGAACAGTTCGTTTTTTTTGGTGGTGATCATGCCCGAGTAATAGGCTCTGGCTTCGAGGTAGGTGTACATTTCGGGCGAAATTCCGTTTGCAGCTTCGGTATGGACGGAATTTCCGTTCTGTTTTGTCGAGGTTATATACAGGCTGAAAAAGTATCCTGAGGTAAAAATGATGAGTATGGCAGCAGCTCTTCCCAGGTAGGTTTTCCAGGGAAATATTTTTCGTGCGGGCAGTTGTTCTTCGATTCTGTTCCATAGATCAGGCATGGGTTCCAGGTCATCGAAGGCTTCCCGGTTGTTGCGCATAAATTGCTCTAATCTGTCAGTTTTCATAGTTCATTTGTGTTAGCAGTTCTTTAACCCTTTGCCGGGCACGCATATATTGAGATTTGGAGTTGGACACCGAGATGTTGAGTATTTCGGCTATTTCGAGGTGGTCGTAGCCTTCGAGCAGATAGAGCGAGAAGATCATCCTGCTTCCGCCGGGTAGGTCTTTCATGGCTTTTTTCACTAATTCTGCACTCAGGCCGTAAGATTCTTCTTCCTCATCCTTTTTTCCTTCAAAGAGGTGCATATCTTCGAAATACTTCAAGTCAGTTTTTTTTCGTCTTATTTCGTTGATGCACCGGTTGACCACAATTCGTTTGAGCCAGGCACCGAAGGTTGACTCGAACCTGAAGGTATGCAGCCGGCGGAATGCTTCGGTGAAGGATTCCTGAAGCATATCTTCAGCATCTTCATGGCTGGGCATCATGCGTGCGCAAACGTTGAACATGGCTTTTGCGTAAAGCTGATAAAGCCTGTATTGCGCTTTGCGGTCGCCACGGATGCTGCCCTGAATCAGGTCTTCGTGTATGTCGAGTTGTACGGTCTCCAAATCTCGTTTCAAAGGTCGTTCGATGATCAATGACAGGGTTTTTATAATAGGGTTGCAATTTCGGGGATTTTTTTGGTTTTTGGTTTGTTGATGACGTGAGCGAATTAAGCGAACTAAGCGACTTAAGCGAAGGGGAGACTTAAGCGACGTAGGGACTGAGAGACTTAGAGACATTGTTTCAGCCCCCTATAAGTTTGGACACATATTGTTCAAATAAATCCTAATTTTATGACTGAAATAAAAGACAAACTTGCTGTGAAACGCAGAACCAAGGAAGAAAAGGAAAAGCTATTGTATGAGATACAAAAGCTTGGAGTTATTGCAGGTTGCCGCAGATATTCAATCGATCCATCAACATATTACGTTTGGTTGGAAAGGTATCAGGCGCACGGCATCAATGGTTTGGAAAACAGACGTTCGCAAAATCATGATGCTATGATACGTAAACTCGAGAAAGAGAACAAGATTCTCAAGGAGCTCATGGTTGAGAAAGATTTGGAAATCAGAATGCAGGCCGAACTTCTAAAAAAAAAGATGGAACAATGGAAGAACGCAAAGAAGTAGTCTGCAAAATGGTCAGTATAGGAATGCGAATCAGCAAAGCACTTGAAATAGCTAAGATACCCAGAAGTACATATTATTATCGCTCGTTGGGTTCGCATAAAGGAAAAGCACCTAGTACACACACATTGAAAAATGGCCAGCTAGTTAGCAATGAACATCTTTTGAATGATATGAATGACATCTTAGGGGTAGATTTTATCGACTACGGATATGCCAGAACTACCAGGTCTTTGGTGGAAAGAGGCTATCATGTTAACAAGAAAAAGATCTACAGACTAATGAAGATCAATCATTTGTTATTTAGAAAGAAGAAAGCTGCTATCAAGAAAAATTATGTGCGTGATTTTGTACCGCTTTGCAATGCCCCGTTTCAGGTAATGGAAATAGATATCAAGTATGTGTTTATTGATGGATTGCGCAAAAATGCCTACCTCATTACTATATTCGATGTCTTCTCCCGTGCGGCCCTGGCATGGAGTCTCGACCTCGACATGAAAGCTTCTCGGGTGGTACATCTGATTAACCAACTCTTGCAGAACTGGCTCATCCCATGGAATATTGACCCAAAACAGACCAAAGTTACCATCAGAACTGATAATGGTTCACAATTTATTGCCTCTCTTTTCCGCGAACACCTCAAAACGGCTGATATCACCAATGAATATATCCAGCCTGCTACTCCTCAACAAAATGGGCATATCGAGTCATTTCATGCTACACTGACAAAACTTGTCTGCAACAAATATTGCTTCGATGATTTGAGCCATGCTCTCAATGTCTTCCACAAGTTCTTTGATGTATATAACAACATAAGAATCATGGAATCAATACTCTACAAAACACCTTACGTTTTCCTAATGCTTTGGAAAGAAGGACGTATTGATGCTAAAATTGAAAACAAAAAGGTAATCTATTTCTTCAGAGAAGAGACCACAAGTCATAAACCCGTGGCCTCCTCATCTGAATACTCTTGGGGGAAAAACAAAATTATGCCTAATGAAACTAACTTTGTAAATATCGTGTAATTTAGTCCAGTTTATAGGGGGTCAAACCACTAAGAGACATTCACCTAACCCGAAACCCTGAACCCGCAACTCGAAACCCGGAACCAGGAACCAGAAACCAGATTTGGGAAAATTGAAAGACATCGCTAAGTTTTCTGCTTTTCTTCAATCTTTTAGACACGCCACAGGCACGACCAATACGCCATCATTACGTTTGTAAGCGAATTTTCCACCAGTGAGCACCATCAAAAAACTTGGTTCACCGATGCGTGATGTATCTACTTTGTTTTTTAACCGCATCAAATTTGCGGCTGCTTCATCGGCCTGATGCTCCCCTAGTTTCACTTCTATACCTGCCCATCTGCCATCGTTAAGTGATACAATCAGGTCGATTTCCAATTGATCTTTATCTCTGTAATGAAATATTTCCCCGTCATTGGATTGAGCATACACCCGAATATCGCGTGTACAAAGCGATTCAAACAAGAAACCAAATGTATTTAAATCATGTAGCAAGCCGTTTGCATCCACCCGCATCACTGCTGTTGCGACAGACGGATCTGCCAGTTGCCGTTTAGCAGCGTTTCGAATGGTTGTTTTTGATCGGAGAGCTGGCGACCAGGCAGGTACATCTTCCACAACAAACAAACGGCGCATTGCATTCAGATAGCTTTCGAGTGTACGCTCATTGATTGTGGTATCGTTGGCCCTCACATCATTTAATATTGTATTTGCAGCAGTCAGGGTGGAAATATTACGTGCCAGTGAGCGTAAAACCTGACGAACGCGATGGGGGTTTCGTTCTACACCATCCAGGTTACGAATATCGGCCTCAACAAGCATATCGGTATATTCGCGGGCTAACCACTCTCCACCGTTTGGCAAGGTAACTGCTCCCGGCCATCCTCCGCGACATATTGCGTATGCCAGCTGGGGAACATCCAACGTACTTACAGCCGCAATCTCTTGTTCTCCATCAAAAAGTGCTTTGAGTGAAACAGTGCCCGTGCTCTCTTTCGACTCGTAGAGTGTCATCGGACGCATCTGTATTCTTGAAATACGACCTATACCGGAATGAGCCATCACTTCATCGCGGGGTGTAGCCGAACCGGTCAATATAAACTGACCCTGTTTTTTTCTTTGATCAACACTGTGCCGCACAGCATTCCACAATTCAGGAACTTCCTGCCATTCGTCTATTAACCGCGGGGTTTCTCCTTCTAACAATAAGGAAGGCATAAGTTTTCCGGTTTCTCTGTATTGCGGATCTGACTGTATGTAGATGACACTCCCGGCTGCTTGCAGGGCAGTTTCTGTTTTTCCGCACCATTTTGGACCAACTATGAGTGTTGCGCCAGTAAATTGCAATTTTCTGCTCAATACTTTATCACAAATACGAGGATAATAATGTGCACTTTCCATTCTTACTTTTCTATAAATGATGAAAATATGAGTACAAAAATAGTGTTTTCATGAACAAAACTCAAGATAACTACAACAAATGGCGAGGTTTTACTACAATAAATGGCGAGGTTTTACTACAATTAACAGCGAAGGGGAGACTTCAGCGACATTCACCTAACCCGGAACCCTGAACCCGCAACACGAAACCCTCTTTGAGAGACGAAGTGACTGAGAGACTGAGAGACATTCACCTAACCAGGAACCAGGAGCAAGGAACCAGGAACCAGACTTGAGCGACCTTTGCTGTGTTTTTCCTGTTACTTGCTTCTTGTTGCTTGTTACTGGTTGGGATGGTTTTCGGTTCAGTTTAGCCATACAGGCCGTTGTCGTTGTCAGGAAGATGTCACTTAATGAATCAGCTGAACATGAAGTTAGACCCGGAACCCTGAACCCGCAACACGAAACCAGAAGCCAGGAACCAAGAACCAGAAACCAGCAACACCCACAACGCTGATCTCAGCTGATTGCTTATTTTTGTGCACTTAAAACTGACAGATACAATATGAATACAGATAAGAAATCGGGCCGTTACCAAAGGCTATTTGACCAGATGAAGGAATTATTGGTCAAAAGCAATAACAGCCTGTCGGATATGGCTACCATCGTGGCTGTGTTGCACCACAAAATGGATCACTATTTCTGGACGGGTTTTTACCTGCTTCAGGAGGATAAGCTTCAGGTGGGGCCATATCAGGGGCCACTGGCATGTATTGACCTGAAACAAAATACCGGGGTATGCTGGGCAGGAATAAATCAGGGTAAAACAATTATTGTGCCCGATGTACATGCTTTTCCCGGACACATTGCCTGCGACAGCCGTTCACAAAGTGAGATCGTAGTTCCCCTTATAGACAGTTCGGGATTGCCCTGGGCGGTGCTTGATGTTGACAGCACCGAAAAAGAAGCTTTTGACGAAACAGATGCCTTTTGGCTCGAAAAAATCGTTCTGCTGGTCAGGGATTTAAACAAAGTCTGAGCAGTTTTATGCATCATATTCTGCCTGATTGAGTTGTCCGGTGAAGGAAATGTTTCATCGGCAGAAACCGGCAGATTCGTTGTTCGTTTGTTTTAAAACCGTATTTTTGGCTAAAATTCCCGGGCTTGAAAATAGCATTATACACGCTTTTTGTACTGGCGCTGGCATACAATGTTTTCCCGCTTGCACTCGGTCTTAACCGGGACAGGCGCAGCCCTCATCTGCTCAATTTATTTCATGCATTGGTGTTTGGATTGATTCAAGGCATCATGTACTGGCTTGGAATATTGCTTGGTGACACCTTTATGCATCTGCTTGAGGAAGAACAGAAAATCGTGGTATTGGGTGTCATCACTGCCGTTTCGATACGTATGGTCCTCGAATCGCTCAAAATACGCAAGGGTGAGCGCTTGTTTTCGTTCGACAATTATGTGAAGTTTGTGGTAATGGGCATTGCGGCAGGCATTAACACACTGATTGTTGGAATGACAGCTTCGTACCTGAGTCCTTTTGGCAGTTTGCTTCCGGTTTTGCTTGTTATCGCCGGTTTTGCCTGGTCTATTGCAGGTATCAGCATGAACCTGAGCCGCAACAACATCATTCTGTCCAGTCTGATTCATCTGGTGGGCGGTTTGTATCTGTTTATTTTTGCACTGGTTTATTTTTTCACCCAAAACTGGCTCTGAAATGTTTTTTGCTACTCTAATCAAAGCTAAATGGCTGGCTTCAGTCACCTTGATTTTGTGCCATTTTTTCAGCTATGGACAAATTCCGGCGGGCTATTATGATGCAGCTTCCGGTTTATATGGTACACAGCTGCAACAGGCTTTACATAACATAATAAAAGACCACGAACCAAGAACTTACGCACAACTTTGGAGTGATTTTTCCCTCACTGACCGCAAGCCCAACGACAAGGTCTGGGATATGTATTCATACAATCCTCAGGGCAGCCAGCCATATGAGTATGATTTTTTCACCGATCAGTGCGGCAGCTACAACAGCGAAGCAGATTGCTACAACCGTGAGCATAGCTTTCCTGCCAGCTGGTTCAACGATGGTTATCCTATGTATTCCGATCTGTTCCATCTGGTGCCGACCGATGGATACGTCAACAACAAGCGTGGCAACCTGCCCTATGGCGAAGTGGGGTCGGCCAGCTGGACTTCGGCCAATGGCAGTAAAGTTGGTACGAGCAGCACAACGGGTTATGGAGGCAATGTGTTTGAACCGATTGATGAATTCAAGGGCGACTTTGCCCGCAATATGTTGTATATGGCCGTTCGCTATTATAACCAAGACAACAGCTGGCCCGGAAGCGATATGACCAATGGTGCAGAACCCAAATCCTGGGCCCGGAAGATGCTCCTCGGATGGCATGTGTTTGATCCTGTCAGCAATAAGGAAATCAGCCGGAACAACAATGTCTATTCATTGCAGCAAAACAGGAATCCGTTTATTGACCGTCCGGAGTTTGCCGAGATGATCTGGGGCGAAGATGCAGGTACCGATGAACAACAGCTTGCATTAAGCCTCAAGGTGTATCCCAATCCGGCTACTGATTTTTTCCGGTTTGATCTCTCCGCGAATCCGACAGAAAACATCGCCGGAACACTGATCATCACCGGAGCAGAGGGCAGGCTGATCCACACCGGCCATTATGATGAATCCAGCGGCTATTGCCGCCTCAGTCCGGATATGAAGCCCGGAATGTATTTGCTTCAATTTACCGACAATCAGGGAAAAGTTTTTCGCGGACTTCTTCTAAAAGCAGCCAGATGAAATGACAATCATACGCATTACCAAAGAATTCAGTTTTGAAATGGCCCATGCCCTGATGGGGTATGACGGGCCGTGCAGGAATGTCCACGGCCACTCCTATGGTCTGAAAGTTACTGTTTCGGGCATTCCCATTGCCGACAAAAAACACACCAAATTAGGCATGGTTATGGATTTCGGCGATCTCAAGAAAATTGTGAGGGAAGCTGTTGTTGATGTTTTCGACCATGCACTTGTGCTCAACAGCGACATGCGGGCCACGATGGATGAGCAACTGAAGCGTCAGTTCAACAACGTCATTTTTCTGGATTACCAGCCCACCAGTGAACTTATGGTGGCCGACTTTGCTTCAAGGATCAAAGCCCGTTTACCTGAAGGGCTCCTGCTGCACAGTGTCATGCTCCGCGAAACGGGCACTTCTTTTGCCGAGTGGTACGCAGCCGACAATCCATGATGGGATTAAGCAAGCAAGGCACTTATTTTTTGTAAAAGCAGTTTTTTTTCAATGGGTTTGGTGATGTAATCTTCGCAACCAGCTTCCATCGCCAGGTTGATCTCAACATCCATGGCATAGGCTGTTTGAGCCATAACCGGGAGTGAGGGCCGTATTTCCTTGATCAGTTTCGTGGTTTGGTAGCCGTCCATTCCGGGCAACCTGATATCCATCAGCACCAGATCAATGTCGCTTCGGCTGTTAACGAAATCAACCGCTTCTTCACCATCCCTTGCCCAGATAATTCGGACCTTGCTTCCCCTGAGCATGATGGTGAGCAAACTGAAATTAGTGCTTTCGTCTTCAACGATCAGGAATGTTTTTCCTGTCCAGTCAAAATTAATCGTCTTTGCTTCGGTTTCAGGATAGGGAGTTATCATCTTATGCACAATAACTCCGGGCAAGTTGAAGCGGAACACAGACCCTTTACCGGGGACTGATTCGAGGCTGATGGTACCTCCCAGGAGTTCAACTAATCCTTTGGTGATGGCCAACCCCAAACCTGTGCCTCCGTGTTTCTTTGTTGTGCTGTAATCAAGCTGCCTGAACCGCACAAAAATAAGTTCATGCTTCGAGGGGTGTATCCCTGGTCCGGTATCCTTCACATAAAATGTCAGGTTGTTGTGGTCATCCGTTTCGTATCCCAGCTCAATCCTGCCTGTTTCAGTAAACTTAAAAGCATTGTCGAGCAGGTTTGATAGTATTTGTTGCAGCCTGACTGCATCCGACCTGATGGTAATTCCCCTGCTTGCTGTGGGGTTCAGGCTGAAATCTACCGAGAGCCGGTTTCTCTTGATGCGGATGTCATTATAAGTTTTCCAGATATTGAACATCAGGTCGTGCAAGGCAAAAACGCTGGGATTGATCATCAATTGTCCGGATTCAATTTTGGCGATGTCAATAATGTCGTCAATCAACCTAAGCAGTACCTGGCTGCTTTCATGAATAATCTGCACATATTCTTCCCTTTCGGCTGAGGGGAGTTCAGGATCTTTTAAAAAATCCAGAAAACCAATGATATGGTTCATGGGTGTTCGGATTTCATGCGACATACTTGTCAGAAATGCTGTTTTGAGTTTATCCGATTCTTCGGCTTTTTCCTTGGCAATAACCAGTTCGTGCTCGGTAAGTTTTCTTTTGGATATATCCCCTATGATGAGGATGAAATTGAGGGCATCGCTCAGGTCGCTCGATACTTTTATCCCGCGGCAGCGGAAAAAACCCTCAGAATCCTTTTTCACGTGAAGGTTGGTTTCGATATCAAATTCAGTTTGTTCATCCACCAGCTGAACCAGCTTTTCGCCAAGTTCGGTTTTCATGAGGATCTCAAACTCTTTAATATTCATATGGTTGACAATATCATCCGCTTGAAGGCCAAATACTTTCAAAAATGCAGGATTGGCGGATGTGATTAGTCCGTTCTGGTCAAGATTTATGATGGCAAGGGGAATATGGCTAATGGTTGTGGCAAGCCTGATTTCCATATCCCGGCGTGAGCGCTGGTAAAAAGACTTAAGTTGATCTTCCAGCTGATCGATTACCGCGTTTAAACGATTAACCTCAGCCTCCCATTGAGCCTGTGTTTTGTTGTTTTCCATGGAGCGATTGACCGCTATGTATGATCCATTTCATTTTAAGTTCCCACAAAATTAATCAAAAAGCATCGAAAATCAAGAAATATCAGCATCTGTTAGAAATAGAAATTCTGTCTTTTCAAAGTTCCGGCAATGTACAGCATTTTGTTAAATAATTGATTTACTGACACAAAAACGTTGACAAACGTTTACAAACGCTTATATACGTATGTACTTGTTAATCATACGACTCAGGCTGTTGGGTGGCTATAATTTTGCCTCATCATTCATTCAAAAAAATGTTACATCAAACACCTACTAAAATGAAAACTATGAGAAACTCCGTTAAACTAATCGGACGACCGGGCACAGACCCACAGGTAAAAATGCTTGCAAACGAGCGCAAGATGGCACGTTTCACACTTGCCACAAATGAGTATTACACCAATGAAAAAGGCGAGCGCCAGAGCCTTACACACTGGCACAATATGGTTGCCTGGGGAAAAACAGCCGAGATCATTGGCAGCCTGGTAAAGAAAGGCCATGAGATTGCCGTTGAAGGCAGGCTTGTGAACCGCAGCTACGAATACCCGAGCGGTGTCATGCGTCAGGTATCAGAGGTGGTAATCAATGAAGTATTAATCATCGAAAAAGCGTCCTGAATCACACTAACATCATTCAATAACTCAACATTCAACAAATCCTTAAACATTTAAACATTATGACAACTTTGAGAAATTCCGTAAAACTGATTGGCCGTCCCGGACAGGATCCTGAGGTAAAAGCATTGGCCAACAACCGCAAGATGGCCCGTTTTCGTCTGGCCACTAACGAATACTACACCAACGCAAAAGGCGAACGTGTAAGCGACACCCAATGGCACACCCTGATTGCATGGGGCAAAACCGCCGATCTGGTTGAAAACCTGGTAAAGAAAGGCAAAGAAGTAGCCATTGAAGGCAAGCTCACGAGCCGCAGCTGGGAAGACAAGGATGGCGTGAAGCGTCAGGTGGTAGAAGTGGTCGTGAACGAAGTACAAATACTCGAAAAGACCGCAGTAGCGACTGAATCGGAGGCTTAATTCCGAATCTAATCCGGTGATTCATCCTGTCTGCCACCGAATTGTTTCAGGGCTTTCTTCCTAACAATTAAGCGAATAGCTCTGGGCAACAATTCAAAGTCGAGCGGTGAATGACCAAGCGACTCCCCGTCAGTCTCCAGAAAAATGGAGTGGCGGGGAGTTGATGTTATTGAAATTTTGGTCCCGGTGTAGGTAGATACTTCGGGTAAATGTATAAATGAACCATCGTAGAGCTTACGGATGTTTCTCACAATGCGGAGACGAGTTGTTTTGCGGATCACTGTAATATCAAACAGGCCATCATCAGGTATGGCAAACGGAAGCTGCATCATTCCACCGCCATTGTAGCGGCAGATGCCAATGCTTAAACTAAATACCTTTTCGTTGAGGATTTCCTGTCCGTCAACAACAATATTGAGATGGGTGTTTTCGTATTGAAACAGTCCGGTCAGAAGGTTAAGCAGGTATGAGAATGCGTTTCCTTTTCCGCGGGCTTTCATGATGTTGGTTTTGCGTGCTACCAGAGCATCATAGCCCATTCCGGCCATATTGATGAAATACCTGCTCTTGTCTTCGCTGTCGTAACGGTACTTCACCTTTCCAACGTCCTGAAGAAAGGTGCGTCCATTGGCCAGGATGTTGATTGCTTTTTCATATTTCTTCGGGAATCCGTACATACGGCCCCAATCATTTCCTGTTCCCACTGTTATCATTCCAAGGGTAACATCAGTGGCAGGCACAGTGGTTTGCTGAAAAATACCATTAACTACTTCGTTCAGCGTGCCGTCGCCACCTACTGCAATGATTTTTCTGAAACCCGATTCAACTGCTTTGCGGGTAATTTCGATCGCTTGAAAAGGGCGTTCGGTAAATACTGCTTCGAAATCAAACTGATGTGAAAGCAACAACGCTTCAATCGTGGGCCAGTCCTTCTCCCCTGCCCTGTAACCGGCATTGGGATTGATAATCACCAGCCATGTTGTTTCAGTCGCCATTCTCATTTAGTGTGTGTTTTTGGGTTATCCGCTTTCTGTAGAATTTTTTCATAAACAGCCCGTGTTTTATCAGCCATAGTGCGGTAATCAAACATTGCTGCCTTCTTTGCTGCATGTTGAACCAAAGATTCCCTGAGCGAAGCATCTTCAACGATACGCACAACTGCTCCGGCCAGCTGTTCCTGATTTCCGACTTCGCACAATATCCCTGTTACTTCGTTGTCAACAAGTTCGGGGATGCCTCCGGCAGCTGTTGCCACAACAGGAACTCCCGAAGCAAAAGCGTCGAGGATACTTGTTCCAAGGCCTTCGGTGCGCGATGACATCACAAACACGTCAAGCCCGGGAAGAATTTGGGCAATATTGTTTCTGAATCCGGCAAGAAAGACAATATTTTTCAGGTTGTTTGTTTCGATAAGTTGTTCAACCTCTGGTCTTGACGGGCCATCGCCAATAATTACAAAACGCATCTGCGGAAACCTACTGCAGAGTATTTTTGCCATCCGGATGAAGGTAGGGTGGTCTTTATGCGGAGCCAATGCAGAGGTGTTGCCAACAAGAATATGGCTATCATTGAGTCCTAATCCGGCCCTGAATGACAGACGGCCTGACATATCCCTGCCAAATCTGGCCATGTCTATGCTGCTGTGGATGACAACTGCTTTTTCAGGATGGAGAAGCGAAGGTACAAGGAGGTCAAGAATGGCTTTTGAGACACAGATAAAGGCTTTTATTTGAGGGTGATTATATTTGTATCGGGAGAAAAAACCTGTTGAAACAGGGAAATCAACCCTGCGGTGAACAACAACAGGAGTTTTATTTGAAAAAACAACTGCAGCTGTAACTGCAATTGAATGGGCATGGCTGTCGTGGCAATGCACTATATCGGCTGATTGGAGGCGACAAAGGGTTTTAAGCAGTCGTGCAGCTGCAAGATTGAACAAGCCGCGTGCGGCAAAGGTATGGCAATTCAACCGATGCTTGTGACAAAAAGCCTCCAATTCAGAGCCTTTGGGGCACATAATCAGTTGGTTGTGTTTCCCCTCAAGGGCCTGGGCGAGGTAGGCGAGCTGTTGTTCTCCTCCCCTCCACGAAACGGGTGTTGAAACGTGTATGATCTTCAAAGCGTGCAGTAGTAAGGCTGTTACTTCAACTTCAGGCAAATGTAAGGGAAAATATGCCCGAATCTGAAAACAGATGTTGTGGGTGATAACCAGCCAGAATATCAAACCGTCATTTTATTCTGCCTGACTGCTGCTTTCTGGTTTATTTTGGGTGAGGTAAAGCAGTTCGAGTTTTTTGTATTTCAAATACTTGGCTTTGGCTGATAAGCGTGCAATATGCCAACCCTGCCAACCTTCAAGGAAGCCGAGTGTAAACAAATAGGATTGCAGGAACCGGAAAACGGCTGAGGTGTATTTCTTCTCCCTGCCCGTTTTTTTACCTTGCTGAAACATCGCTTTGGCGGCGATGGAAGAGAAGTTGTCAACTACTTTACGGTGCTCATCGAGCGTGTTGATTGAATAATGGAGCAGGTCGCCTTTCAGGTGAGCCAACTGCACATGGGATGTGTTGGCAATCAATCGGTCGTGGGGATTTGTTCCTCCCCAGGCAAACAGTTTACGTTGTATCAGTCGTGTTTTCCGGTCGGGATACCATCCGCCGAAACGTATCCATTTTCCGCAATAACGAGTCCTTCGGTTCAATGAGTAGCCATCTTTAAAGCCCTTTGCCTTTTCGGCAAGGATGGCATCAAACAGTTGAGGCGAAAGGGCTTCATCTGCGTCGAGGGACAACACATGTTGGTAGGAGCACAAGGAAAGTGCAAGATTCTTTTGTTCGATATGTCCCTGAAAAGGATGAACTTTAAAAACCACACCATACGCGGCGCAAATCTCCATTGTTCGGTCGTCGGAGCCAGAGTCCACGACTACAATTTCATCGGCGATTCCAGCTACCGAATCAAGGCAACGGCCAATATTGCGTTCTTCGTTTTTGGTGATGATTGCCACCGAAAGCTTATTCATAGAAAACCGGCTGAAGGTTCAAAGATACACAGATGAGGCGTAAAGAGATCAGCGTTTCCAAAAATAGGGAGAGAAAAGAATCAGGACAGTAAACAGTTCGAGCCTTCCAAGCATCATCATGAACGAAAGTAACCATTTGGCTGCATCTGACATAAAACCGAAGTTGTCAGCAGGGCCAACCATTCCGATACCCGGACCGATATTTCCCAGGCAGGTAATTGATGCGCCTACTGAAGTTTCGAAATCAAGTCCAAGAAATGAAAGCAGTATGGTTCCGCTGGCAAAAACGAGGATATACATCAGAAAGAAGGCCATGAGCTTATATATAATCTCCTGGGGCACACTCTTTTGATTGTACTTCACGGGCAGTACTGCATTTGGGTGTATTGACCGGCGGAGTTCCATCCATGAATTCTTGAACAACAGGAGTTGCCTGATAACCTTCATGCCACCGCCTGTTGATCCGGCACTCCCACCGATAAACATCAGCACAAAAATGATCATCCAGAGCAATCCGGGCCATGCAAGGTAGTTGTCGGTGGCATATCCGGTTGTGGTGAGAATAGAGACAACGGTGAACAATGCGTTTCTGAATGCTTCATCTAATCCCTGAAGATGGCTGAAATAAGTTAATCCTGCTGTAATGATAACTGTTGCAATCGCGGTGATGTAAAAATAGACTCGAAACTCTTCATTCTGAAACACTTTTTTTATTTGTCCGTGAAGAGCAAAATAATGAAGCGTGAAATTGGTTCCTGCCAAAAACATAAAGACAATAATCACGTACTGACTAAAAGGTCCATACGCGGCAATACTCTCGTTTTGTGTCGAAAATCCTCCGGTAGCCATGGTTGTGAATGAGTGGCATACTGCATCAAAAAAGCTCATTTCGCCCAGCCAGAGCAACAGAGTCTGCACGGCCGTGAGCAATACATAAATGCCCCAAAGGCGTTTTGCTGTGGAAGTAATTCTGGGGTGCAGTTTGTCATAAGTTACACCGGGCATTTCGGCCATAAATAGCTGCATCCCGCCAATACCAAGGATGGGCAAGATAGCCACGGAAAGCACGATGATTCCCATGCCGCCCAACCATTGAGTGATGCTACGCCAATAGAGCAGGTCGCGGGGCAATGCCTCAATATTATTGAGGATGCTGGCGCCTGTTGTCGTGAAACCAGACATGGTTTCAAAAAAAGCATCGGTAAATGAAGGTATATAGCCGCTGATGTAAAAAGGCAGGGCGCCAAACAGCGAAATTGTTATCCAACTGAATGTAACGATAATGTAACCTTCGCGTTTTCCTACCATTTTCTTTGCTTTGTTGTTCATGATCCATGCCAGGCTGCCCGCCAATATGGTAATCACAGCAGAGATGAGCATGGCAAAGCAACTTGCCCCGCAATGTTTCCATGCAAAAGGGATGGACGTGAGCATAAAAAAGCCTTCGATGATCAGCAGGAATCCGATGATTCTGATGATGATGCCGTAATTAATATCCCTGAGGAAGCTTTTCATGAGGCATTTAAATCATTACAGCGTATCAGTGAAATATTTTTTCCACCTGACTGATGGATTGCGGAAGCGAAAACACAACAACCTTATCGTTTTCCTGTATCTGGAAACTTCCAACTGCAATAAAACTTTCGTTGCCCCGCACGATACCACCTATGATTGCACCTTCGGGGATGCGTAGTTTAGAAATGGGTTTTTTGGTAACCGCAGAACCTTGACGGGCTACCAGTTCAATAACATCAGCATCGATACCGCTGAGGCATTTGAGCGAGGTAACCTCGGCACCCATGGTGTAACGAACCATATAACTCGCTGCAATAAGTTTTTTGTTGATGATGGTATCTATACCTATATTTTGCGAGATGTCGATATAATCAATGTTTTCAACCAATGCTATGGTTTTCTTTACGCCATACTTGCGTGCGTGCAGACAGGTCAGAATATTGGTTTCGGTGTTATTGGTAACGGCAATAAAAGCGTCCATTCGTCGAATATCCTCATCTTCCAGCAGTTGGATGTCGCGGGCATCCCCGTTGATGATCAGGGTGTCTTCCAGATAGTCGGTGAGCACCATACAGCGCTCTTTATCCTTTTCGATCAATTTGATGTTTTTGTCTTTTTCGAGCCTTTTCGCCGTAATCCGGCCAACCCTACCCCCACCGATGATCATGATGTTGTGGATATCAATCTGAACTTTACCGCCCAGCTTAAGGAGATGTTCAATTGCGTTGGGTTTGGTGATTACATAGCTCAGGTCGTTGGCCAGAAATTTATCATCGCCACGTGGGATAAAGGTTTCGCGGTTACGGTGAACTGCTACGGCCCTGAAATCAAGCTCCTTATGACTTGCGGCTATTTCATTGAGTGTTTTATTGACCACCGGAGCATTTTCTTCAAGTTTTATGAGGAAGAGAGAAAGTTTGCCACCGGAAAAATCAAACACTTCAGTTGCTGCAGTTTGTTTCAGCAAGTTGATGATTTCCTGAGCAGCAATATCTTCTGGCGATACGAGACCGTCGATCCCCATTTCCTTGTAAAGGTTCCAGTTTTCGGGGCTCAGGTTTTCCATTGTGTTGACACGTGCAATAACCCTTTTTGCGCCCAGTTTTTTGGCCAGGATGCAAGTAAGCAGGTTAATGTGTTCGTCGTGAACCACCGAGATCACAAGGTCGGCCTTACGTACATTGGCCCGTTGCAACACGCTTATTGAAGTTGAGTTGCCTGTGATGGTCATCAGGTCAGCATGTGAATCAACCATTTTCAGCAACTCCTCGTGTGGGTCAACAATGGTTATGTTGTGGTTGCTGTTGACAAGGGCTTCAGCAAGATGCAGACCAACTTCGCCGTCGCCTGCAATAACTATATTCATAATGGTATGTTATCGGGCGTCAAAATTACCATATTAAACATATCCCAATCAAGAGAAACGTTAAATTTCTCTCTGAAATTCAATAGTTCTGCGTGATCTGCCCTGGTTTCAACAATAGCTTCAGCCGAAGCTTCAGCAGATGCAACCACATTCCCTTTCGGATCAAGAAGAACCGAGTCGCCCGAATAGCTGTTACCTGGTCCGTCCGTCCCCACACGATTCACTCCCAATACATAAGCCTGATTTTCAATTGCCCTTGCGATGAGCAGCTGTTTCCAGGGAAATGCACGCGCTTCGGGCCA
>Ga0351896_1163_pt1 | contig 19268 bp, 16 predicted proteins | sample BONcelHT113001C3_FD_205821 | JGI IMG/M metagenome (GOLD analysis project Ga0351896, IMG submission 205821) | Enriched cells from coal bed in the Powder River Basin, Montana, United States - BONCAT cells T11 rep1 HSBNCT.T11.300.1.C3 ...
TGCAAAAAACGCGACCGTGTCCCTGCTAAACACTCGATGCTTGAATAAAAAATCAAAATGGTTTTACCATAATCCAATTCAATACCCCATTTCCTTGACAACGGTTCACCTCTCAGGTAAAATCCTGTCTGCAATATGGAACACGGGCCTGTAGCGCAGTTGGGAGCGCGCTTCAATCGCACTGAAGAGGCCGGGGGTTCGAATCCCCCCAGGTCCACAGGTAAGACAGGCTCTCTAAAATAGAACACATGGGCCCATAGCGCAGTTGGGAGCGCGCCTCAATGGCATTGAGGAGGCCGGGAGTTCGAACCTCCCTGGGTCCACTAAAGCAAAATCAGGAGTAGTAAGTCATCCGTCAGCGAGCCGATTAAAGATGTGTGAGATTGGCAAAGTGCCACGGAGCGCAAAAGACTGAACTCGCCTGGCCCCCTTAAGAGGGTAGCTTTCCGGTGAATAAATTAGCCGGCGACGGGTATGCCCGTTATAGCTTCTGAGCGGTCTGGTACTTTCAGACAAGCAGGGTGGTACCGCGGAGAATCTCTTCGTCCCTGATGGGAGAAGAGTTTTTTGTTTAAACCTACTGAATGGAGCAAGAATGACAAATCCACAAATCCCTTTATATAACCCGAACCAGATCGAAAGCAAATGGCAAAAGAAATGGGATGCTGATAAACTTTACGAATCCAATATTGATGAGAGCAAACCCAAATTTTACGCGTTGACCATGCTTCCGTATCCCTCGGGTGATCTTCATATCGGGCACTGGTACGCCATCTCTCCATCAGACGCTCGTGCGCGGTACAAACGCATGAACGGATACAACGTCATGTTCCCCATGGGGTTTGACGCCTTCGGTCTACCCGCCGAGAACGCGGCCATTAAGCGCAAGGTTCACCCCAAGACCTGGACGTATGCCAATATCGACAAGATGCGCAATCAGTTCAAGACCATGGGCGCAATGTTTGACTGGCGGCGCGAGATGGTATCTGCTGATGAAAAATATTATCACTGGACGCAGTGGTTCTTCCTCCAGCTCTACAAGAAGGGGCTGGCTTACCGCAAACTATCCCCGGTGGATTGGTGCCCAAACTGCAATACCACTCTGGCCCGCGAACAAGTGTGGGGCGACGACCGCCACTGTGAACGCTGCGGCACACCGGTGATTAAAAAAGATCTGACGCAATGGTTCTTCCGCATCACTAACTATGCTGAAGAATTATTGCGTTACGATGGTATTGATTGGCCAGAGCGCGTTAAAACGTTGCAAACCAACTGGATCGGTAAATCAGAAGGCGCATTGGTTACCTTCAAAACTGAAGCTGGCGATCCGCTTGAAATTTTCACCACCCGGCCTGATACCCTGTGGGGTGCCACTTTTATGGTGTTAGCACCTGAGCATCCGTTGGTGCAGAAACTAACCACCCCTGAGCATCAAGCTGAAGTGGAGCAGTACATCCTTGATGCGACCCGTCAGACGGATATCCAGCGCGAATCCAGTGACAAAGCCAAAACGGGTGTCTTTACCGGTGGATATGCTGTTAACCCGGTTTCGGGTGAAAAAATTCCCGTTTGGATTGCCGATTATGTTTTGATGACCTATGGCACCGGCGCCATCATGGCGGTTCCAGCTCATGACCAACGTGATTTTGAGTTTGCCCGTGCATTCAAACTGCCCATCAAAGTGGTGGTACAACCTGCTGGTGTTTCATTGATCGAAGCGGATGATATGACCGCTTCAATCCCCGCTGTCGGTACGCTGGTAAATTCGGGGGAACTAACAGGAACCCCAGGCGATCAATCCATTAGGAAAGCGGTGGAATATGTGCAAAAGATTGGCGCTGGCAAAGGGTCAACCAACTACCGTTTGCGCGATTGGTTAATCTCACGTCAGCGTTATTGGGGGGCACCCATCCCCATGGTCTACTGCCCGACCTGCGGAACTCAACCCGTCCCCGAAGACCAACTGCCAATCGTACTGCCTGAAGATGTGGAATGGAAACCGACCGGCGAAAGCCCGTTGAAGCTGCATCCCACCTGGCGATTTACCACCTGCCCTAAATGCGGAGACAAGGCAGAACGCGAGACCGACACCATGGATACCTTCATGTGCTCGTCATGGTATCCGATGCGTTATCTAAGCCCTGATTATGACAAGGGTCCGTTTGACCCTAAAGAATACAACTACTGGATGCCCGTGGATGTGTATACCGGCGGTATTGAACATGCCACCATGCATTTACTCTATGTTCGTTTCTTCCACAAAGCTTTGCGTGATATGGGCATCACCGAGGGCGATGAGCCCATGTTGCAGCTCCGCAACCAGGGCATGGTGCTGGGCGAAGACTCAGAAAAAATGTCAAAAAGCCGCGGAAACGTGGTCGCCCCCGACAGTTTGGTGCATTCTTATGGGGCTGATACGACTCGTGCTTACCTGATGTTCTTCTCAAGATGGGATATGGGTGGTCCGTGGAGCAGCGGCGGTATTGACGGCACCTCACGCTGGCTGCGCCGCTTGTGGACGACTGTGCTTGAACCTGTAAACACGGGCAAACCTGGTGATGACGCCGTCAAAGCGCTGCGCCGTAAGCTTCATCAGACCCTGAAAGCCGTCACCAAAGATTATGAGACCTTCGAATTCAATACCATCATTTCAGGGTTGATGGAACTGCTCAATGAAATGGTGCGTGCCAAAGCGGAACTCTATGGCAGCCCAGCCTGGAAGGAAGCTGTCGAAATCTACTTGAAGATGCTGGCACCGGTAACCCCTCACATCAGCGAAGAGTTATGGCAGATGATTGGCAAGCCTTACTCCATCCACACCCAGGCGTGGCCAAAAGTGGATGAAGCTGCCGCGGCGGATGATGAGATCACCCTGGTGGTGCAAGTTAACGGCAAACTTCGTGACCGTATCGTGGTGCCTGCAGGCATATCAGAGGATGATGCCAAGAAGATCGCGCTTGAAAGTGAATCCGTGAAGAAAGCGCTTGAGGGAAAAGCTCCGCGCCAGGTGATTTACGTCAAAGGCCGATTGGTCAATATCGTAATATAGGTTTAAATTATTTTTTGTCACATTTATTAGGGACGGCCATTTGGTCGTCCTTTTTATTTCCTTATCTTTAAAAAAAGATAACCTTGAAAAATATATGTCATCTCATATCTAAAAATGTTACAATATTTCTACACAAGAAGAATCTATGAAAAAAACATTTACTTACTCTCAAGCTCGAAAAAATTTAGCATCTGTTCTTTTGCAAGCTGACCAAGATGGAGAAGTAACGATTACTCACCGAGATGGTCGAAAGTATATTGTTAAGGTAGCAAAACGAAATCAATCACCTCTTGACGTTCCCTGTATTTCAAAAAACCTCTCACGTGAAGAGATTTTAGATTCTATTCGCGAAGGTCGCGAGATGGATTTCCTCGACAGAACGGGTGTGTATTCATTAAAAAGGAAAGCCGAGTAACTAAATTTCGGTCATTAACAAGAAAAATTTAAAAAATGATTTTTGAGAAAAACGAATTAATCAAGAGAGAGTAGATCATGAGATTAGCCGAACTGACCTGGATGGAAATTGATGCCTATTTGAAAAAGGATGATCGTATATTAATCGTTCTCGGGGCAACCGAGCAGCACGGTTACATCAGCATCGGTGCGGATGTGAAGATTCCGCTTTCGATTGCTGATGCTGCCTCTCAACAAACAGGAGTGCCAGTAGCCCCTCCATTTAACTTTGGCTGCTCTTCTTATTTCACCAAGTATCCAGGCACCATCAGCATGCGGGTCAGCACCTTCATTGCAGTGGTGGAAGATATGGTCAGGTCCCTTTATGGGCAGGGATTTAAACGCCTGGTTATCGTTAACGGGCACGGCGGCAACAAGCCCGCCAAGGTTTCGCTGGGTGAACTGGTCAACGAATTGGAAGGCATCAAAATCGCCTGGCACGATTGGTATGAATCCTCATCGGTGAATGAGATTGCCAAACAGCACAATCTCGAGGGTCATCATGCTTCATGGATTGAAGCGTTTCCATTCGTGCGTCAGTCAAACATGCCGACAGGGGATAAAGCGCCTTTTAGCACCAACCTGATTCTGAGTTCAGAAGAAGTCAAAAAGGCGATTGGTGACGGCGTCTATGGTGGTCCGTATCATGTGGAGGATGCCATCATGGGCGAGATATTTGCCGCCAGTGTGCGAGATGTGCTAAGCATTCTTCAGTTCAACTAATAAATGGCAATTAATGCAAATCTTGGTTGGTAAAATTTAAAACCATAGACTCCCGGCTTCCCAAAGAAACCGGGAGTTTTTAAGACAACCTTAAGAAAATTTGACGATTTTCATCCAATCGGGCACAATTGAGCCATGAATAAAAATGCCCGTCTGTTTCAAAAAGCGCGTTCAACCGGGCTGCTTTTTCCGCTGATTGTTGTGTTTGGTTTTCTGGCAGGCGGTTTGGTGGTATGGCAGTCCTGGCTGTTGAGCGAAGTCATTACAAAAGTGTTTTTAGCAAAGCAAACACTTGCACAGGTACTTCCGCTGTTGCAGTCGACCTTACTGGTGGTGCTTGGCCGTTCATTGTTTACGATAATTAACGAGAGTCTGGCTGGCAAACTTGCGGTTAAGATCAAAGATGGTTTACGCGAAGAATTGTTCACGAAAATCAATCAACTCGGACCAAGCTTCCTCAAAGGCGAAAAGACAGGTGAGCTGACCACAACGGCGCTGCAGGGTCTGGATGCACTGGATGCCTATTTCAGCCAATACCTGCCTCAAATCTTGTTGTCTGCACTGCTGCCCATCACCATCCTGCTTGTGGTTTTCCCAACGGATGTATTAACCGGCATTGTGTTCGTGGTTACAGCACCGCTGATTCCATATTTCATGATCTTGATCGGTAAACTCTCTCATAACCATACCCAGCGTCAATGGATCGGGCTTTCGCGGCTGGGCGCTTATTTTCTTGATACACTGCAGGGGCTATCCACTTTGATGCAACTGGGGCAGAGCCGTGACCGCGGTGTCAAGATCCGTCAGGCGAGTGAGCGCTACCGCATCGTGACCATGAATGTATTCAAGATCACATTCCTTTCGGCTTTTGTGCTTGAGATGATAGCGACCATCTCAACAGCGCTCGTGGCCGTAGAAATTGGTCTTAGGCTGCTTTATGGAAACCTGGAATTTCAACAGGCCTTTTTCATTCTTTTAATTGCACCCGAGTTTTATTTGCCGCTGCGCAACTTAAGTGTCCGTTATCACGCCGGCATGAACGGATTGACCGCAGCCGGACGCATCTTCCAACTGCTGGATACACCCGAAATAACTATGATTCCTTCCGTCGTAGAAAAGGTGCCTGCACAACTTGCTGAAAAGTTCGTGCTTAGTTTTCAAGGAGTGAGTTATCACTATCCTGATAATCCTGAAGCCGCCTTGAAGGAAATTAATCTGGAACTGGAGAGCGGAAGACATTACGCGCTGATTGGTGAAAGCGGCGCCGGTAAAAGTACCCTTGCCCAATTGATCATGCGTTTCATTGTGCCCGAAAACGGCAGCATCCGCGTCAATGGTGAGGATATCCAAACCTGGAACCTTGATCAATGGCGCAGCATGATTGCCTGGGTACCCCAAAAAGCCAAACTATTTAATACTTCCTTACTTGAAAATGTGCGGCTGCATAACCCGGCTTATTCTGCGGAAGCAGTCTTCGCCGCACTTGAAAAAGCTGGATTGCAAAAATTTGTGCAGCAATTGCCAGAAAGGCTGCAGACTCCGCTTTTGGAAGGCGGTGTCAGACTCAGCGGAGGCGAGGCGCAGCGGGTCATGCTGGCCAGGGCTTTCTTGAAAAATGCGCCCTTACTGGTGATGGATGAACCGACTGCCCATCTTGACATTGACCTTGAACGCTCATTTCTTGAGACTTCAGAACGACTTCAAGATGGACGCACAACACTAACCATTGCCCACCGTCTTGCTACAGTCATCCAGTCAGATCAAATATTTGTTCTCAAACGCGGACATTTGGTTGAAAAGGGCACGCATCTTGAATTACGCTCTCTTCAGGGTGAATACGCACACCTGCTGGAAGATGCCAGGGGGCGGGTATGAGAACGATCATCCAACTTCTGCGATTCTTGAAACCCTTCTTTTGGGAAATTTGTCTTTCCGTCGTATTGGGTATCGCCACAATCAGTTCAGGTATAGGCTTGCTCGGCACTTCTGCATGGCTGATTGCTTCAGCGGCACTGCAACCTTCAATCGCAGATTTACAGGTCTCCATCGTCGGCGTGCGCTTCTTTGGCATCAGTCGGGCGGTATTCAGATATCTTGAAAGGCTGGTCTCGCATTCAGTCAATCTGCGGGTGCTTTCGCGACTACGCGAGTGGTTTTACGATCAGGTAGAAGCCTCTCCGCCGGAAGAATTGCATACCCGCAAGGCCGGAGATTTGCTGAATCGCGTGATGGGTGATCTCGAGATTCTTGAGAATTTTTACGTGAGAGTGGTCAGCCCAGTGGTGGTGGCAGTAGTGGTGGCTGCGGGTGTCAGTATATTTATTGGCGTTTTCGATGTGCGTCTTGGCCTGATATTGGCAGCAGGGCTGGCGGTTAATGGCATTATTCTGCCTGTTTTCTCCATTCTCATTACCAAGCCTTTGGCCAAAAAAATGCTAGAAATGCGTTCGGACCTCTCTTCTCGAACGGTTGAATGGCTGCAGGGTCTGGAAGAACTGCAGAGTAACGGCGCTCACGACCGTTGGGCGGATGGCATACTTTCCAAAGGCAGGGAGGGAGGAAGTTGGCAAACCCGAATATCCACTTTAAATGGTATCAACTCGGGGTTGTCTGCATTGCTCCTAAATGTGACGGTACTTGCGTTACTATGGATTGCAATTCCGTTAGTCACGCAGGGATCCATCAGCGGAGTTTCACTGGCTGTCATTTTGCTTATGGGCATGGCCAGTTTTGAATCCGTGGCGAATTTGCCGCAAGCTGCAGTCATGCTTAACTCCAGCCTCGAAGCCGGCAAACGGCTTTTCGAGTTTGGAGAGCAGCAAGAGATTAAAAAAGAGTATGATTCGCTGCCAGAATCCTGGACGCCATCCAGCGTTGAAGTAAAAGACCTGTGCTTTGAATACGATTCTGGTGAGAATTTTCGGCTCAAGGATATTTCATTCACTCTTAATCAGGGTAAGAAAATCGCATTGGTCGGCTCCAGCGGTTCTGGCAAGACAAGCCTGGTTAACCTGATCCTCCAGTTTTGGAAGCCGCAGGAAGGCAGTATCTCTTTGGATAAGCTGGAAAGCAGCCGGGTTGACCCATATCTGGTGCGTTCTTATTTTGCAGTCATATCCCAATCCACCACATTGTTCAGCGCCAGCCTGCGTGAAAATCTGCTGTTGGCTGATCCGCATGCGGAGGATCAGAAATTGCTCCACGCTCTTAAAATGGCTGAACTGGAAGATTGGTTTGTCCGCCTGCCTCAAGGATTGGATACCTGGGTAGGCGACCAGGGATTAAGGTTGAGCGGAGGCGAACGGCAGCGCGTAGCCATTGCGCGGGCTTTACTTCAAAACCGCCCTTATCTGTTGTTGGATGAACCGGTTGAAAACCTTGATCCGACCACTGCAAATAAGATCATGGCCACCCTGTTTAAGCTGTTTGATGATCGCAGTATTTTCTTTATCACCCACGATTTTGCATGGCTGAACCAGGTGGATGAAATCTTACTATTGCAAAATGGATCAATCCTTGAAAGAGGGTCTTTCAAGGAGCTTGATCACTCAGGTGGACGGTTTGCTGAATTAAGAGAATTACAAAATCAAAGTCTGGTTTAATTGAAAACCCACACTGATGGACCCTTTCATGAGTGTGGGTTTCTAAGAGGAGAATACGAGGAATCTTATCGCATTAAGTTAAGAGTCAAATTAAAAAAAGATTAGAGTTCGTTAAGCTTTCTGTATTTCTAAAACTTTAAATAATTGTTCAATGCTGACGGGCCCTTCACGTAAAATTACGGGTTCTGAACCACTGCAATCAATGACTGTGGATGGAACGCCACCCTGGCATTTGCCACCATCAAGAATTAAGGGAACGCGGTTTGCTAGTTGGTCGAATACATCTTTGGCGGTTACGGGGTTTGGTTTGCCAGAGAGGTTAGCAGAAGTGGTAGCAAGCGGCCCATAAGTTCTCAACATTTCGAGCGCAACTGGATGGTTCGGCATGCGGATGCCGATGCGGTCTACATTAGAAATCAATTCGGGCAGGGTGTTTTTGCGGGGAACGATGACAGTCAACATACCAGGCCAAAAAACTTCGCAAAGGCGAATTGCCATATCTGGCATGTGATCGGTTACCAGGCTGGCTTGTTCAATAGAACCGATCAGGATGGCGATTGCCTTGTTGGAATCGCGGCCTTTGGCTTCAAACAGTTTAATAATCCCCGTGGCTTGAAAAGGGTCTGCTCCCAAACCATAAACTGTATCGGTAGGAAAAGCGACAATTTCACCATCTCTGATTAGCGATAAGGCCGAACTGATGGATTCTGGATTTTCTGCGGGTAACGTGATTGTCTGCACAAGAACCTCATTCTATACCATTATTTTAAGAAATCTGGGGTGATTGGCAAGGTCAATCAGTATGGATTTTGCCACCCCAGGCATCAATGCGTCAACCAATTTTTGTACACTTTCAGATTGACCTTCCTCAATTTCGAGAAGGATCATTCCACCAGGCTTTAGATGTTCACGTGCTTGGTGCAATAACCGTTTAATGAAGACCAACCCATCTTGGCCGCCATCCAACGCAAGGAGAGGTTCATAACGAGCTACCTGCAGGGTTACAAGTTTTTCCGAAGGAATGTAGGGAAGGTTGGCAGCAATGAGATCGAAACTGTCAAAAATATTATCCAGCAGATCATTTTTTATAAAGTCAATTTGAGAATCTACATTTAAGAGTTGTGCATTCTGTCTGGCAACATCCAGCGCTTTTCCTGAAATATCGATGGCGGTGACTTGTAAATCTTCAAACCGATCAGCCAATGTAATCGCAATTGCACCTGAGCCGGTGCCTATATCTGCCATTTTTCGCTTGTCAGGATGTTCTTCCAGCCAGGTGATGCATTCTTCAATAAGCAATTCAGTTTCTGGCCGTGGGATGAGTACATCTGGAGTTACTTTGAAATCCAGACCATAAAATGCTTGTTTGCCGATCAGGTAGGGCAGCGGTTCGCCGGTTTGAATTCGGGCAATCATCTGGTTTGCTTTATCTGTTTGGTGATCATCAAGTTCAAAATCTGGATGAGTGACCAACCATTCACGGGGTTTATCCAGGATATGACACAAGATTACCCGAGCTTCAAGTGATGCAAGCTCGGAATGTTCTGCCAGAAGCCCGGTTGATTCATATAGCCATTTGTTAAGATTAGTCTTCTTCATCATCCCCATTGGTCGATAATCGATCTGTCTCGTCTCGTTGTGATAACTCATCAATAAAGAGATCAATGTCACCAGCCATGACAGCCGGAAGGTTGAAAGAAGATACATTGATGCGATGATCGGTAACGCGGCTCTGCGGGTAGTTGTAGGTGCGGATCTTCTCTGAACGGTCGCCAGTGCCGACCTGTGAACGTCTGGCATCTTCTCGTTCATTCTGCACACGCTGCATTTCCAAATCATAAAGACGTGAACGAAGGATGCTCATTGCGCGTAATTTATTTTGAAGTTGAGAACGTTCATCCTGACATGCGACCACCAAACCAGAGGGTCTATGGGTAATGCGAACAGCAGTGGCGTTTTTCTGCACATTTTGTCCGCCTGCGCCAGAAGAAATATAAACATTGATATCTAAATCTGAATCATTAATTTGAATGTCAACATTTTCAACTTCAGCCATGACTGCCACGGTTACTGTTGAAGTATGAATACGACCTGAAGACTCAGTGCTTGGAATGCGCTGCACACGATGAACACCAGATTCAAATTTAAAGCGCGAATATGCGCCTTTGCCTTTAACCATGAAAACAATTTCTTTGAATCCACCGATGCCTGTTTCATTTGAAGACATGATATCAACTGACCAACGACGAGCTTCTGCATAATGCATGTACATGCGTAATAATTCTGCGGCAAAAAGTCCAGCTTCATCTCCACCGGCTCCAGCCCTGATTTCGATATAGACACTGTTATCATCCCTGGGGTCTTTGGGAACCAATAAGGATTTTATCTTTTTTTCCATATCTTCTATCTGCGGGGTCAGACTTTCAATTTCAGCTTTTGCCATATCCACGAACTCGGCATCACTGCTGTTTTCCATCTCTTTGGCCTGATCCATTTTGGCCATCAGGTCGCTATAAGCCAGGCCGAGCGGATAGATTTCATCTAACTCTGAGCGTTCTTTGGCGAGTTCAGTGATTTTTTGATAATCTTCCACATTGACTTCCATCAATCTGGTTAATTCTGTATATCTTTCTTGAATTTGAACAATTTTATCGAGCATAATTACCTGTCATTAATAATTAATTTAGTGTTTATGCGTGTATTATACCAGCATGATTGCTTGGAGTGATTCATGTGAAGGTGTTACCAATATAAGAGGCTGAACAATGTTGAGTTCAGCCTCTAGGTAAAACAAATGAATTCTTAGTTGAGTAACGCTGGTGGAATGTTGCCTCCGTTGGCAGCGATGCGTTTCAAGACTTCTTTGTGCAGCCAGACATTCATTTCTGAATAATCGCCGCCGATTTTGTCAGCGGGACAGCCGAGTTCTGTAGCCAGTTCTTTACGTGATGCAAGACTGCTGTCAAGTTCAAGTAATTTCAGTAGATCGACAATTGATACTTTCCAATCTAATTTCTCGGGGGTCGCTTTCGCCAAAGCGTCCAATTTGCTGACTACGTCAACTTCGCTGATGGCATTCGCGGTTGGTTTGTAGAATCCCGGAATGCTGCCTGGAGCCATGTTAGCATTGGGTTTAACTGCATTTGGGTTCAACGGTTTTACGGGTGCTGGTCTGGGTGGAACGATAGTGGGGGTAACCTCTTTTTTCGCTTCTTGTTCAGGTTTCTTTAATCCAAGCTTTTCTAGTATGTTGCTAAATAATCCCATGATCTATCCTTTCTACATCTATAAGTTATTCTACTTGATTGCATTATATAGTTTTAACCCAAACAAAAGCAAGTAAAAATGAGAATTATTAATCCAATTCTGATGAAAATACTCCATCAGGTTTCTAAATGTTAATTTTTATGTTTACGTACATCCATTTTTAGCATAGAATTTAATCAAAACATATTTGTTTGGAGGAAACGCATGACTTGTAAAGATAAAACTATCATAAAAACGGATCTGGCTCCTGCAGCCATCGGCCCTTATTCAGTGGGTGTGACGGGTGGACCTTTTGTGTTCACTGCTGGTCAATTGGGGATTGATCCAAAAACCGGCAGCCTGGTTGAAGGTGGCGTTGAAGCTGAAACCCGTCAGGCGCTGCAAAACCTTTCTGCGATTTTAGAAGCAGCCAATTCCTGTATGGATAATGTGGTCAAGACCACGGTTTTTTTGCGGGATATCAACGATTTTGCTAAAATGAATGCCATTTATGGCGAATTCTTCACCGAAAACCCACCTGCCAGATCAGCAGTGCAGGTGGCTGCCTTACCCAAAAACGGTGCAGTTGAAATTGAAGCCATTAGTTTAACCAAGAATAACTAATATATTTTTTGTCAGCCGCCCCAACGCCCGATGTTCTTATTCGCTGGTTGGGGCGGTCAACTGTCTATGATTAATGTGATTTCTTCATTGATTTTCAAGTAAAATATTGCTGAGGGAAAACTCCTGTGACGTTACCTGAAGTCTCCATTGTAATTCCATGCTTGAATGAAGAAAAAACCATCCTGGGTCTTCTGGATGCCATTCTTCATCAAACTTACTCCCACTCCAAATTTGAAGTAATAATCTCGGACGGCCTTTCAGAAGATCATACAAGAAACTTGATCGTTGGTTTTCAAACTCAACATCCTGATTTATGCATCAAGGTGTTGGATAATCCTGTCCGCAGAATTCCGACAGGGCTAAACCAGGCGATTAGAGAAGCACGTGCGCCGATCATTACTCGTTTGGATGCTCACGCCATCCCGGCTGCAGATTATATTGAGCGCAGCGTTGATGCACTCAAAGCCGGACTGGGTGACAATGTAGGCGGTGTTATTGATGTGAAACCGGGTGCAGACAGTTTAATTGCGCGTGCGATTTCGATCGCGACGGCTCATCCACTTGGAGTAGGTGACGCCAAATACCGTTGGGCGACTAAAGCCAGTGAAGCGGATACAGTGGCATTTGGCACATACTACAAAGCCAAAGTAGAAGAGATTGGCTACTATAATGAAGAATTAAGAGCCAACGAAGATTATGAGTTTAATTCACGAATAAGGGCTGCCGGCGGAAAAATCTGGATTGATCCGCAAATTCGGGCAGTCTATTATTCGCGTTCGACGCTCAAAACATTGGCCAGACAATATTTTACTTATGGATTCTGGAAATTTCGCATGCTGCGCCGCAACCCTGAAACGCTGCGTTGGCGTCAGGCATTGCCACCGGTTTTTGTGATTGGTGTTTTGATGTTATCATTGCTTTTCGCTTTTTTTTCATGGGCAAGGGTTCTCTTAATTATCTGCCTCGGGGTATACTTATTCATCTTGACTGCGGCTTCTGCAAAAATAGCTCTTAATAAAATGGATCTGCGATTGGTCTTCGGTATTCCGCTGGCTATTATAAGCATGCATTTCTGTTGGGGTGCAGGTTTTTGGTGGAGCATATTGAACCCGAAAAAAGAAGGAATTTAGGATTCACATGGAGCGTAAACAAGCAACCGGAAAACTCAGAATTCGCGGTGGAGAAAGACAATTCATCCTGTTGCTGGGCGATCTGATTGTCTCGATTCTTTCAGTTTTTATTGCCCTTTATTTCTGGGGTCAAAAAGACTGGCTGGATTTCTCTTGGAGTTTTGTTAACCAGCGAGCACCTTTTTGGTTTTATTTGCTGCCGATCATTTGGTCGTTGATGCTGATAGAGATTTACGACATTCGAAAAGCCAACAGGCATAGTGAGGTTTTACGCGGAGTTGGTTCAGCCGCATTATTTAGCGGGCTATTGTACTTATTAATTTTCTTTGTTTCTCAATCCAACTCGCTACCAAGACGCGGTGTAGCAGTTTTTCTTATCTCCGTCACCGTGTTAACCATAATTTGGCGCTTTATCTATATTGCAATTTTTAATGCACCGGTTTTTAACCGCAGGGTGTTGGTGATTGGCGCTGGCATGGCGGGCTCAACATTAGTGGGTATGGTGAAACGGATCAAACCGGAACCTTTTGAATTGGTCGGATATATTGACGATGATCCGAAAAAGTTGAACCAGATGATTGAAGGTGTGCCGGTTATTGGTACAACAGAAACCTTGCTTGCTTGTATTGAAGAGGAAAAGATCACTGACATGGTTTTTGCGATTTCTGGTGAAATGAAACCTGACCTTTTCAGGGTAGTATTGTTGGCGCAAGAAGAGGGTACAGACCTTATTTCAATGCCTACAATCTATGAAGAGGTTTTTGGCCGGGTACCTATTTTCTTACTTCAATCAGACTGGATCTTGCGGTCTTTTATTGATCAAGCGCAGACATCAGGCATTTACGAAGCCATCAAACGTTTCCTTGATCTATTGAGCGGTTTAATAGGGCTCATATTTCTGGTAATCCTGTATCCAATAATAGCGTTGACAATTCTTGTGGATGATGGTTTTCCCATTTTCTACAATCAAATGCGCGTCGGCAAGAATGGCAAGCCTTACAAAATTTACAAGTTTCGCACCATGCGCAAAGATGCCGAAAGTGACGGTGTGGCACGTATGACGACCACCGGCGACAGCCGCATCACCCGGCTTGGAAAAATCCTGCGCCGTAGTCATTTAGATGAATTACCACAGGTTATCAATATTTTAAAAGGCGAAAACAGTCTGATCGGTCCGCGGGCCGAACAAATCGAATTGGTCAATCAATTTCAAGAGCAAATTCCTTTTTATCGTGCCAGGTTGTATGTCAAGCCAGGGCTTACCGGTTGGGCGCAAGTAAACCAACGTTATGCTTCTACAGTTGAAGACACGGCAGTCAAATTGGAATTTGATCTTTACTATATCAAACACAGGAACCTGCTTCTGGACATGAATATCGCCATTCGGACGATTGGAGCTGTCCTGGGATTCAGAGGTTTGTAATGAAATCAAAGCCCAACATTCGTAATCGATATGTTTTATTATTCGATCTAATTTTCATGGCTTTTTCAGTGCTTGGTGCTTACGCATTGCGCCTTGAAATGGGTGCGCTATTTTATTTTTACTTAAACTCTGCTTATTGGATGATCGCTGTATCAATTGTGATCAAGACAATTGTCTATTTCGCTTTTGGTATGTACCGACGCATGTGGGTTTATGCAAGCATTAAGGAATTGCGCTTGATTATTAGCGCTGTGACCACCGCATCCGTGTTGGTGACCGGCGTGATGATTTTTATTTCAACCTTGAAGGTCTTTAATGGTTTTCCAAGGTCGGTATTAATCATTGACTGGCTGCTTTCTATGGTGATGGTAGGCGGTGTTCGTTTTATGCTGCGCTTTTTGGCTGAAAGTGTGACAGCGACTTCAACCAATGGAAAAAGCCAAGAAACCAAACGGGCTCTCATCATTGGAGCTGGCGATGCAGGTGCATTGGTGGTGCGTGAATTGCAAAAAAATACTGATCTAAACTTAATCCCCGTTGGTTTTCTGGATGACAATCCAGTCAAACAGCATCAGCAGATCCACGGTATTCCGGTAATTGGCGTGGTCACCGATATGGGCAAGGTGCTTGAACAAAAGCGGATTGATGAAGTGATCATCGCAATCCCCAGTGCAGGCGGCAAAACCATCCGTATGGTAGCGGATATCTGCCGCTTGAAGGGCATCCCGTTTCGTACAATGCCAGGGCTTTATGAATTGATAGGCGGCAAGGTAAACATCAACCGTTTGCGTGAAGTAGATATCACCGACTTGCTGAGACGTCAGCCCTCACATATGAAAGAAGAACTGGTGGGTTTCACTCTGAGCGGCAAGACAGTGATGGTTACGGGTGCAGGCGGCTCGATCGGACGTGAACTTTGCCGTCAAATTTCACGTTGGAATCCATCCGGCTTGATCCTGCTCGGGCACGGCGAAAACAGCATTTTTGAATCCTTGCTTGAAATTCAGGAGCTTCATCCATCGCTGCCGATTTACCCGGTGATTGTGGATGTGCGCGACAGCGAACGTCTGGAAAAAGTCTTTTCAAAACATAAACCGGATGTCGTTTTTCACGCTGCTGCGCATAAACATGTGCCATTAATGGAAATGAACATTGATGAAGCGGTTAAAAATAATATCGGTGGCACCCGAAATGTGGTGAATGCCTGCGTGAAATTTGATGTCAAACATCTGGTGATGATTTCCACCGACAAAGCCATTAAGCCAGTGAACATCATGGGTGCGACCAAACGTTTCTCTGAAATGATTGTGTTGGATGCCGCCAAACATACCGGAAATGCATTTAGTGTCGTCCGCTTTGGCAACGTATTGGGCAGCCGGGGCAGTGTGGTGCCGCTCTTCAAACACCAGATCGCTCGCGGCGGACCGGTCACCATCACTCATCCAGACATGAAGCGTTACTTCATGACCATCCCTGAGGCAGTTTATCTTGTGCTGCAGGCGGCTGGCATGAGCAAGGGCGGCGAGATGTATGTATTAAATATGGGGCAGCAGGTTAAGATTCTTGATCTGGCAGAAGACTTGATCAGGTTATCAGGTCTGGAACCCGGCAAGGACGTCGAAATAGCCTTTACAGGCATCCGCCCAGGCGAAAAATTGAGCGAGGATTTGTGGGAAGAAGGTAACCGATTTATGCCTACTCAGCATCCTGATATTTATAAATATGATGACCCCAACAATCTGATGGGGGTTGTGCTCGGCGAACGGATTGATCAACTAATGGCTTTGGCTGATGTAGGTGAAGCATCAGAGATCATCAAGTTCGTTGATGCCAATATTCCGGGAGCAGAATTGGCAGCTACACCTCCTCCCGATCTCATTTCCATCGAATAAATATGAAAGTAACCTTAACTGAATGGAATGATTTTATAGCCAAACATCCCAATGCCCACATATTGCAATCGGGAGCGTGGGGTGATTTGAAGTCTTCGTTTGGCTGGAAGGCTGTGCGCGTCATTAACGAAGCTTGCGGTGCTCAGTTATTGTTCCGCAAGCTGCCAGGTGGTTTTTCCGTTGGGTATATTCCCAAAGGACCCATTGGCCAGGGCTGCGGGCTTTTCACTGAACTGGATGAAGTTTGCCGTGAGAACCGCGCAATATTCTTAAAGATAGAACCGGATATTTGGGAGCCCGAAAAGGCACCCTCGATTGTTGAACAACCCGGATGGGTAAAAACCAAATCGGTGCAACCGCAGCGGACGGTCATTATCTCGCTGGACGGCACTGAAGAGGAGCTGCTTGAACGCATGAAGCAAAAAACCCGTTATAACGTCAAGCTGGCTGAAAAAAAAGGCATTGAAGTTCGCATTTCAGATGACATTAAGGTTTATCACGAAATGAGCGAGGTCACCGGAAAGCGTGATGGTTTTGGTGTTCATTCACTGGCTTATTACAAAAAAGCGCTTGAGCTGTTTAAACCCGCAGGTCATGCTGACCTGCTGATGGCTTATTATGAAAATCGTCCCGTGGCTGGTTTGATCGTTTTTGCCCAGGGCGACATGGCCTGGTATATGTATGGTGCTTCAAGTGACGAACAGCGCAACCGCATGCCGACCTATTTGCTCCAATGGGAAGCGATGAAGTGGGCTCGAAGAATGAACTGCAAATTCTATGACCTCTGGGGCATCCCCGATATGGATGAGGAAGTGCTCGAAGAGGAGTTTTCAAAAAAACACAGTCATGATGGATTGTGGGGTGTCTACCGGTTCAAACGTGGATTTGGCGGCGAATTCTCTCGCAGTGTCGGTGCCTGGGATCGCACTTACTATCCTGGAATCTATAAGATTTATCGCCAGATTATGCGGCTACGCGGCGGAGAAGAAGCAGGATGAAACATTTCTGTTTAATGTGCGGCACACAACTGGAATCCAAAATTATTGAAGACAGAGCACGAGAAATCTGTCCTGATTGTGGTTGGATTCATTACAAACAATACAAAGTCAGTGCAGGTGTGCGCATCGAAAGAGACGGCTGTTTGCTCTTGGTTCAACGAGGCATTCAACCCTGGAGAGGCAATTGGTATATGCCGGCAGGATTTTTAGAGATCAATGAAGAACCAGAAGATGCTGCCGTTCGTGAAGCCTTTGAAGAAACCGGTTTGCATGTTAAGACACACGCCCTGGCAGGGGTTTACACTTACAACGATGACCCGCGCGGAAACGGAATTTTATTCTTGTATGATGCTGAAATCATTGGTGGCAACATGCAAGAAAGTGATGAAACGCTTCAAATAGCATTCTTATCACCAGACGAAATTATTGGATTGGAGTTTACCGGAAATTGCGGCAGGCATCAAATCAGTGATTGGTTGAAGACCAAGGGGATTGAGATGGATGTAAATCATGTCTAACCAAAATTGGAATGACCTGATCATCGATTTGCCGAACAGCCACGTGCTGCAGACTACTGAATGGGCTGAGGTTAAACGTGAAGTAGGCTGGAAGTCCCATCCGCTCACATGGAAGAACGAAAAAGGCGAAATAACCGCCGCGGCCAATATTTTGGTGCGTACGGTGAAACCGTTGGGCTTCGGCCCAAAAATGGCCATAGGCTACATTCCACGCGGACCGATGCTGGATTGGTCTGATGCCAGCTTGCGCCAAAAGGTGTTTTCAGAACTCGAACAATTTACCAGTGACAACGGATTAATATTCTTGAAAATTGATCCCGATCTTGAATTGGGCAGGGGCATTCCGGGCAGCGAACAGGCGGAAGAGTATGTGCTTGGAAAATTGGTCACTGATGAATTGACTAAGCGCAAGTGGCGATACTCCGTTGAACAAATTCAGTTTAAGAATACAGCCGTGCTTGATTTAACCGGTACTGAAGAAGACTGGCTCAAGCGCATGAAACAAAAGGCGCGTTATAATCTGCGCGTCGCCCAGCGCAGCGGCGTTTCTATTCGCTTGGCCAATGATAGTGAACTATCCGCTCTCTATCATCTGTATGCTCAAACAGCCTCTCGTGACCATTTCATTATCCGCGAAGAAGCTTATTATCTGGAGGTATGGCGCCGCTTTATCAGCGCAGGCATGGCAGACGCCCTGATCGCCGAGGTAGATGGCCAATTGGTGGCCGGGGTGATGCTTTTCCATTTTGGCAAGCGTGCCTGGTATCTTTATGGCATGTCAAGTCCGCTGCATCGCGAGAAAATGCCTAACAATCTGCTCCAATGGGAGGCAATGCGCCTGGCTCGAAGCAAAGGCTGCGAGGTGTATGATCTCTGGGGAGCCCCCGATGAATTCGATGAATCCGATTCCATGTTTGGTGTTTTTCGATTTAAAGACGGCCTGGGCGCTACTGTAATCCGCACTGCGGGTGCGTGGGATTTTCAGGTTAAGCCATTTTTATATTTTATATATCATCAGGTGTTGCCGCGTTTTCTTAATTTCACCCGTTTTCTGCGCCGCGGCAAGCTTCAGCAAGAAGTAAGATAAGCGATGGTGTATGATTAGCCATGATGAAGCGCTACTGTTTGGTTTGGAATCTCGATCATGAATCTTGATATTGCCACGACATTCAAGGTGTTACTGACTTTATTAGGAATTGGCGTAATTGCCAGTTTGGTTATAGCGTTTAAATCTCTGAATACCGCCAGGACCCTTAAGTTTTATCGCAAACGCCAGGACCTGCTTGCATATGGATGGCGCTTGATCTTTTTTGCCATTCTAATGGTTGGGGTTGGATTTGTTTTTTATCGTTTTGGTGAGCCGGTGGCTTACCACTACTTTCCGCCGTCACCAACCATAACCCGCACACCCACGATCACCACAACACCGACTATTACACTGACGCTTCAAAATACGCTGACACCCACCATCACCCCGACCCTGGAGCAGACCTATACCCCCATGCTGCCCCCTGAGGCGATTGCGACCATAATCACGCCTGTTATTCCAGATTCAAAAGCAGTTTTCAGCCCTGTGCAGTTTTCTCGAGAAATTGATAAAGATGGAATTG
>Ga0351896_1170_pt1 | contig 18690 bp, 10 predicted proteins | sample BONcelHT113001C3_FD_205821 | JGI IMG/M metagenome (GOLD analysis project Ga0351896, IMG submission 205821) | Enriched cells from coal bed in the Powder River Basin, Montana, United States - BONCAT cells T11 rep1 HSBNCT.T11.300.1.C3 ...
GTTATTTGTGAGTCTTTCTGAGACGTATCACCTCCGTTCAAATCGTGAAAGTGGATTTGGCAGATATGATCTTATGCTTATTCCAAAAAATGTGGATGAGCAAAGAAACGGGTTTGTGATTGAGTTTAAATTAGTTAATAAACGACGAGGGGAGACATTAGACTCTGCGGCAGATGCTGCAATAAGGCAAATTAAAGAAAAGAATTATTCCGGTGAACTGATTACCCTGGGAGTTCGTTCGATATTTTTAATCGGCATTGCATTTGAAAAGAAAAATGTAAAAGTTTTATATGAACGGCAGGGATATAATGAGTAGATCAGGCATGTCACTCAGGTTAGCATAAATCAATTCTGATAACAGATGGATGGCATTTTTAATATTTAAGTCATATGAGATTTACAGGTCGGTGATAACCATCATCTCTGATACACTAGAATTCACACAGAATACTGGACTGCCATTCCGGCAGGTACATATTTTGTCTCTGTCAAAGGGCGTAACGCCCCCAAAGTTTGAGGGATAGATAATATTATGTGTTAATAGTCTGACTATATCTGATGAAAGAATGTAACGTGATATTGCTCCTGTTTGTTTTCAGCTGTATGGTATGTATTACGACTGCAGATATTCCGGATTTAATCGGAAATTGGACCGGCCCTTTTGTGGAATACAACAGCGGTCAGGGATTTTCTGAGATGAATGGCGGGTATTTCTTCCTGAACATTACCGAGCAACAGGACCGGATTTTTGTCGGGTATTCTTCGTACACGAAAAGTGACGGTACTCAGGTAATTAGGGAACTGGCAGGCGTTATCAGTTCAGATGGTACCGAACTCTCTCTTGTAGAACAGAATAACGGATACTCATCCGGTAAGATAATCGGACCAGATGAATTTGAGGTTGTCTATCTGTCTGATAGTGATCCGATTGCCGTGGCAATTGACCAGTTTATCCGGATATCATAACAAGATGAATCATAATAACATATGGTCAATCTTCATCTTTTGGAGGGATTGTAGAAAGTACCGGGAAATAGGGCAATAATTTTCAGAAATTGCTGTTAGATGGCATCGTGAAAGGTTGACTAAAAGGCCTTTACCATACGAGAGGGCGATTGCTCAGGTATTGTAGGTTTTTGTAGAAAAGCAGGTTCGGAGGGACGCAGATTCAGGTAACGGTACAATTAAGGCAATATGGGTTTATATGGCCTTACTAAGAGTTTTAATCTCGTTGTCTGATCATGATTGAGTACAGTAAATATATTGCCCATTTTATATGAAGAACAATAGATATAAATCTGGATGCGAGCCTTTCGAACTTGTAATGTAAGAAATAAATTATATCCTTAAAGAGGTAAGGTAGTATTAATGGTGCATATTCTCTATCTTGATGACGAACCCGCAATTTTGGATATTGGAAAGGAATATCTTGAAAGTGATGGAGAAATGACAGTGGACATAACAACCTCTGCTGAGGATGCCCTCTCTCGCCTTTCCCTCGTTCCCTATGATGCGATTCTCTCGGATTATCTGATGCCTGATATTGACGGAATCGAGTTTTTAAAAAGGGTGCGAAATACGCATCCTAAAATTCCATTTATCATATTTTCCGGGAAAGCAAGCATGGATGTTGTAATTGATGCCATCAACAACGGTGCAGATTTTTTCCTGGAAAAAGATTTAGATAATCCAGTCAGGCGGTTTTTTGAACTTTGTCAGCTTATCAGACAGGGGGCTGCACGATATCATGCTGAGCAGCGTCTTTTAGAAAATGAGGAAATTTTTCGGACTGTAGCAGATAATTCATCAGACTGGGACTATTGGATCAGTCCGACGTCCACCATTATATATATGTCTTCTTCGTGTGAACAGATTTCCGGGTATACCCGTGAAGAATTTATTAAAAACCCACATTTTTTATCTGACATAATCTCTCCTCTTGATAAGCAGGTATGGGATACCCATATATCTCACAAAAACACGGACGATAATACCATTACGATTGATATCCGGATAATTCATAAAGACGGAACGAACCGATGGATAAGTCATGCCTGTCTTCCTATCTATGATGAAAACAGGGTATATCGGGGAAGAAGGGTGAGGAACCGGGATATAACTGAAAAAATTTTGTTAGAACAACAACTTAGGGAAAGTGAAGAATCTTTTCGGAGTATTTTTGATAATCAACAACCCATGCTGATCGTTGATGCTACATCGCATTTGATATCCAATGTTAATGATGAAGCAGCTCATCTCATCGGCCTGCCCAAACAGGATATAATTGGAAAAATATGTCACAAATTCATTTGTCCCGCCGATATCGGAAAATGTCCCATTGGTGACCTCAACCAAAAAGTCGATCATTCAGAACGGATACTACTCAATCATGTACAGAAACAGATTCCAGTAATCAAGACGGTAAAACCGGTCACTATTCATGGGAAAGAGTATCTCATTGAAAGTTTTGTTGATATAACAGAACGGAAATCCAGGCTTGAAGAACTTCAATTTACTAACACTATGCTTACGACTCTTAATGAGAGCTCAACCAGTGGTATATTGGTGATTGATCAGCAGGGAGAAATTAATACCTACAACCAAAATCTTATTTCAATTCTTGGAATTGAAGAAGATATAGTTAAATCGGGCACAGAACAAGAAATCCATGAAAGTCTGGCTGCACGAAGTACCGCTCCAGAAGAGTTCCTGAATTTTGTAGCCAGGTTAGCTGATAATCAGAGTGAAACTGGCCAATTAGATATTTCCTTAATCAGCGGGAAATTCTTATCACTCTATTCAGCTCCGATGATTGCGAAAGATAATACATTATATGGTCGTGTCTGGTACTACCGGGATATTACCACTCATACATTGAATCAGGATGCTATCCTCCATTTGAGCAAGGAAAACCAGATCATTCTTGATAATGTTCCGGCAATGATCTGGTATAAAGATACAAAAAATAATTTTATCAGGGTCAACAAAAAAGGGGCGGAATCCTTCGGGATGCAGATAGCGGATATCGAAGGAAAGAGTACCTATGATCTCTTTCCTGATTATGCAGACCATTATTTTGCTGATGATATGGAGGTTATCACGTCGAAAAAACCTAAATATGCTATTATTGAACCAATGACGATGGTCAATGGAGAGACCCGCTGGGTGAAGACTGATAAAATTCCCCTGTTTAATGATCAAGGAGATGTATCAGGGATTATTGTTTTTGTAATCGATATCACGGAACAGCAAAAAAATGAACAGGCACTCAGGACATCAAATAAAAAACTCCATCTCCTCTCAGATATAACCCGGCATGATATATTGAATCAGATTCAGGTGTTATTATTCTATATAGATGAAATAGAACACACTTCTCATGATTCTCAGGATCAGCAGAAAATAGATAAAATTAATGTTGCGGTGAGAAATATTGAACGGCAAATCACATTTACCCGCGATTACCAGGACATTGGTATGTCTTCTCCGATCTGGCAGGATATTAAAACCACGATCATTAAAGCACTCCGATCACTGCAGATTGAGCCAATAGTTGCAAATATAGATATAGGAGATGTACAAATATTTGCAGATCCCCTGCTTGGAAAGGTTTTTTATAACATCATTGATAATGCAAAGCGTTATGGGGAAACAATTACCCAAATATCCTTCTCTGCTCATATGGCCTCCAATGGATTGGTTATCTCAATTGAAGATGATGGGGTGGGTATTCCTGTTGATAAGAAAAAACGGATATTTAACCGGGAATACTATCACAATACCGGTTTTGGATTAAATCTCTCACGCGAAATCCTTGAAATCACCGGTATAACGATTGAAGAACATGGTAAGCCGGGAAAAGGGGCTATGTTTGAAATATTAGTACCCGAAGGATCGTATCTGATAAAATAACTCACTCCACTCATAATTTTCATGCAACCCTGAATAGTATCCAGAGATGTTCATGTTACCTTCGAAAGGCTACAACATTGAATACTTCATATGCCCATCTTTAGTATTATCTGATATATAATCTGTCAAATTATTTTTAATATTCAGATCTCTATTATAGCAATATCTGATTAGCCCTTAATCCCGGATTATAAAATTCGAAATTTTTCGGAACTTATATAAATCAGGAAGATACGCCCAGTAGATAACTATTTATTAAGTTACTTCCCACTGCTGTAGTAATGAATATTAAATACCAAAAAATCACCTATATTTTGGCTCTTTGTGTAATTATCATAGGAACCGGGTTGTTTCTATTCTCCTTTCTTCCCCATTTCATCGATTCCCCAACTGCTAAACCCATAGATAATCTGACTATCGCGTCTGGGTCACCTGAATATTCGCTTCTCACACTGATTGCAGCAGAAAATGGGTACTTCCGTGATCATAACCTAAATGTCACACTTATTTTTCATTCAACGGGCGTTAAAGCAGTAGAAACGCTCCTTATGGATAATGCTGATCTTGCATATGCAGCAGAATATGTCGGGGTGAATCTTCTCTTCTCGAATCCAAACCTGAAAATCATTGGGACAACTGCGAAAAGTGATGTAATCTCCCTGGTTATCCGCAGTGACCGTGGTATTGTGACCCCCAATGACCTAAATGGCAAGATTATTGCAGTTCCCAAAGGAACGCAGGCAGAATTTTTCCTGGGCAGGTATCTCACATTAAATGGATTAAATCAGTCAGATATAACTATCAGATATATCCCCCCATCCGACCTGGTTGAAAATATTTCATCAGGAAATGTAGATGCAGCCATTATCTGGGAACCTTATGTATATTCTATTCAGAAAAAACTTGGTCATCAGCAGATAACCTGGTCGGCACAGAGCGGTCAGCAGTTCTACTGGGTTACCTATACCCTGCCAGATATAATTATACAGAAATCAGATATACTCACCCGATATTTTCAGGCTCTATCTGATGCAGAACATTATATTATTACCAGCAACGAAGAAGCATTACGAGAAATAAAAGAAAATCTAAATTTGTCTGATGATTATCTCGATACCATTTGGAAGAAGAATCAATTCACCTCTACCCTTGATCAGAGTTTAATCATTGCAATGGAAGATGAAGCCAGGTGGATGATGAAGAATAACCTGACACAAACCCAAACAATGCCTGTATATCTGAATACTATTGATTGCGGGATCTTACAGTCGGTAAAACCTGCTTCTGTTAATATTATTACAGAGGATGGGAATGCCTAAAAAAAAGGTTTGGATTTTCGGGATAGTTATACTCAGTATCGTCCTTTTAGGGTATTGTGGATGGGCCTTATTATTTTCCTGTGATGAATATACCGGGACACCACAACATATTGTTATTGGAACTTCACCGGTAGAACTATCTGGTCTGATATATATTGCCGATGAACTAGGGTTTTTTACTGATAACGGTCTTATTCCTACCATTATTGATTATGAATCAGGAAAAGCAGCAACTATTGATCTTATCAAAGGAGACCTTGATATAGCATCTGCATCCGATATTGTTTTTTCAAAATTAGGACTCACCAATGAAAAGATCCTTGCTATTGCCTGTATTGGGGAGTCAGAAGATCACTATGTCATAGCCCGGAAAGATTTTGGGATTTCCCAGATCTCTGATCTTGCCGGTAGAAAAATCGGGGTTTCAAATGGCACGAGTGCTGAGTTTTATTTAAGCAGATTTTTAGAGATACAGGGCACTGATCCACTAAATATGATTATTATCAGGTATCCTTCTCCATCACTTATTGACTTTCTCCTTTCCGGTGAGGTTGATGCCATCGCTTCCTGGGATCCATATGTTTACCATGGGGAGAATAAACTGGGAGCACAGGCAGTGGTATGGCCTATTCAATGCGGTCAGATGATGCACTGGGTGGCATTGTGCAAAAAAGACTATATCACCAATCATCCAGAAATAATTGTCAGGTACTTACGAGCCCTGAATGAGGCTGAAAATTATGTGTTAAATAACCCCGATGATGCAAAAAGAATTATTCAACACAGGATTCATGCTGATGATACCTATATGAACAGAGTCTGGCCAAGATGCCATCTGATTTTAGGGTTAGGCCAGTCGGTAATTATCGCCATGGAGGATGAAGCCAGGTGGATGATGAAGAATAACCCAGATGGATTTACTGAAATGCCAAATTATCTGGATTATCTGTATCTTGATGGATTGGAGGAGATCCGGCCGGATTTAGTTGATATTATCAGGTGATACTAAAGATGAGACTCCATAACCAGTTAATTATTCTGTTCGGAATATTCAGCTTCGTGTTCCTGATTATTGGTATCTCAGTATATTTCACCAGCCTTGAAGTTAGTCGAATAAACCAGCAGGAACAGATTGCCAACTCTATCGTGAAAGGAGCGTATCAGCTCAGTTATTTATCTAATGATTATTTATTTCATATTGATGAGAAAAGACAGAATATTCAGTGGGAATCAAAATTCAAAGGACTATCTGAGGATGTAGCCAGTCTTGATCTAAAGCAACCTCAGGAAAAGGCGACGGCACAGAGAATAAAAGATAATCTGAACCGACTCAAAGATGTCTATATGCAGTCAGTGACTACGATTGAAGACGTGAAAAAAACCGGAAAATCAGTTAATCCAGAACTGATTCAGGTCGCCTGGAGTAGATTTGTCGTTCAGAATCAGGGAATGATATTTGATGCAGCACAGCTTTCAACTCACCTCCATGAAGAATCAACCACCCTTGAAAAAATCAATACTATCCTTATTCTCATTCTGATGGGAGCATTTCTACTCATTCTCTTAATATTTTATTACTTTTTTCAAAGGCGAATTTTTTCTTCACTTAAAGAACTCTCAAATGGGACACGGATTATTGGATCAGGAGACCTGCATCATCAGATCGAGAAGACCGGAGAGGATGAGATTGGGGATTTATCCGATGATTTCAATATGATGACCCTCAGTCTGCAGCGTGTTATGACCTCTATGGAGGAACTGGAACATGAAATCGATGAGCGGGTTTGTGTAGAACAATTATTAAGGGAGAGTGAGGAGCGATTTCGGGGTCTATTTGAACATATGAGCAGCGGTGTTGTAGTTTATGAAGTTGTTGATGAGGGAGAGGACTTTATTATCAAAGAGTTTAACACCGGAGCAGAAAAGATCGAACAGATATCCCGTAATCAGGTAATTGGGAAGAGAGTAACTGAAGCTTTTCCAAAAGTTAAAGAGTTTGGCATCTTTGAACTATTTCAGCAGGTATATAGAACTGGTGAACCTGAGTTCTTCCCTGAAGCGTTCTACCCTGATGACCGCACTCATGGAAGCTGGAGAGCTAACTGGATCTACAGGATGCCATCGGGGGAGATTGTTGCTATCTATAATGATATAACAAAACGTAAACAAGATCAGGACGAATTACAAGTACTTTACTCAAATCTGGAAGAGCGAGTCAGAGAGCGAACATTTGAGCTGGAGAAGAGTAACCAGGCACTTGAAGACGAAATTGTCCAGAGAACTATTGCAGAAGAGAACAATCTGCAGACATTATCAATACTGAATGCAACCATCGAATCTACTGAGGAGGGGATATTGGTTCTGGATAATTCAGGAAATATTACAAAATTCAATAGTCAATTTGTCTTTCTCTGGAGGGTTCCTCCGGCAATTCTTCTTCCGGATAAGAGAAACTCATTAATAGAGTTTATTGCCAGCCAGGTTAAAAATACTGAAGATTTTTTTAACCAGATACAGGATGGGTTTTCCGGATCCACACCGGCCAGTTCATCTGTTATTGAACTTATAGATGGACGGATTTTTGAGTGGTATTCAAAACCTCAAAAAATTGGGGATAGCATTTTAGGAAATATTTTCAGTTTTCGTGATGTAACCGCAAGAAAGGAGATGGAGAAACAGATTGAGAAGTCTCTTCGAGAAAAAGAGATGCTGCTTAAAGAAATTCATCATCGGGTTAAGAATAATATGCAGATTGTCTCCAGCCTTCTTTTTATGCAGGGACGAAAGACAAAGGATACGCAGGTTATAGAAATTCTTCGAGAAAGTCAGAATCGGATTAAATCAATTGCTCTTGTCCATGAAAAAATATACCAGTCAAAAGATCTTGAACAGATTGATTATCATGATTACTTAAAAAAGATTACAAGCCATTTATTTGAATCATATCAGGTAGATTCTAAGAAAGTTACCCTTGATCTGACTGCAGTGACGGTGTATCTTTCCATTGAAAAGGCAGTGCCATGCAGCCTGATTATCAATGAGCTGATATCAAATTCAATTAAGTATGCATTTCCTGATAATCGCACAGGGATTATTACCATTGCATTCAATTTCCATGAAGGGATGCATATTCTAAAATATCAGGACAATGGCATTGGAATGCCAGAAGGGTTTAATTTTAAGGATACCGGAACATTAGGGCTCGAACTCGTCATTGGGCTGGTGCACCAGCTAAGAGGAACTATGGAACTTAATCAAACAGATGGAATAGCGTATACTATCAGGTTTCCCTGATGAATGAGTAATGGAGATGGTCAAAAATTCTTTGTAATAGGTATTGATGAATACACTCCTTCCCATGTAAAGAGATACAATGACAATTAATATTAGGATGAATGCCCTACTACTGCTATAAGATGATAGGCATGATGCATAGTTCTTTGCAGATATTTTCTATGTATGCCGTTAGATCAAGGGAAAGAGGAAACAAATAGAAATTCGTGTAATTGTAATTAAAATTGAAATAACTTGTAATTATTCCAGTATAGTAGTGAGAGGCAGGAAAGTTCAATAATGGAAAGAGTAAAAGTTCTGGTTGTTGAAGATGAGTTTGTTACCGGATGTGAGATTCAGGCACGACTTGAAGATATCGGGTATAAGGTTGTGGCAGTAGTAAATACCGGAGAAGATGCCATAACAAAAGTACTAGAGTTCAATCCTCAAGTTGTGATCATGGATATTACGCTTATTGGGGATATGACCGGAATAGAGGCAGCGGAGCAGATAAAAAAACAGTTTGGAATACCGGTCATCTATCTTACTGCTCATTCAGATGATGCGACAATTGAAAAAGCAGTTGTCACTGAACCATTTGGCTATCTCATTAAACCACTTGAAGAGCGTGCACTACAGACTGCAATACAGATGGCTCTTTATAAGCACAGTCTGGATCAGGCTCTGAAAGAGAGTGAGAAGAGATACCGGGCAATTGCAGAACTCACCCCAGATTCAATATATATTATTAATTCAGACTATTCTCTTGCATATATGAATACGTCTGCAATCCGGTTTTTTCATTGCTCGACAGAAGATGTGGATAAAACCTCTCTCTCTACATTGTTGCCTGCAGATATGGCAAAGCAGATATTGTCAATCGTGGATGTGGTCTTTTCTATAAGAACATCAGTCCGTGAGACGGTGACCGGTAAGATATCAGATATCGATATATGGCTTGATACAACTTTGGTTCCAGTTCTATCTGATGAGGGGGAGGTTACCCAGGTGATCGGTCTCTCACGAGACATTACGGCAATGATCCTTCTTGAAAAAGAGGTAGAGAAAAAAGGAATCAAACAGATTGAGCATAATATGGAGCAATTTCAGATATTAAATGATCAGATAAGAAATCCTCTTGCCATTATTATGAGTGCAGCTTCGCTAACTAATAGTCAGGAGAATGAGATTATCATAGAGCAGGCTAAAAAGATAGATAAACTTATCACAAAACTTGATCAAGGCTGGGTGACATCTGCATCGGTACGGGCATTTCTTCTCAAACATTATGGTCACGGAAAAGAAATATAGGTTATGATCGAGGTGAAGGCCGGTATCACAAAAACCTAAATATTATCGAGAAGTGAGAGATATCTATCCATAGAGCTTCACCATGGTTAGATGGCTGATCCAAATATCCAAATTGCAGAGATATGAAAGCGTTTGCTCCATGAGGAGAGAAAATCAGCAGGAAGCAGTGGAATGCTCATGCTATGGGGTCTCCATGTCCTTTCTTATCGATGATACCTGGCACAACTGATCGGGAGTTATCTGTGGCAACATGCTCTGTTATTTCTTATTGTATGAAGATGTTTGATAATGAGTGTTTGTATAATATATTAGATAAGTAAAGATCGAATACTCTGCGGATTTACAGCAGACGATATCGGAATCGTAGTATTGGTATATACTAATCCGGGTGTCTTTGCCAGGATATCTGTCCGGTACACTCGTGGACCATACTGATAACCGGTAGAATTGTACCACGAATCCGGATATCCGGCAAGAGTGTCAGTATTTGTATCCGGATCCCATATCATTCCGTTAGAAAAACGGACAATAAGCTGGTCTGACAGATTCCACCATTCATCGATGACCATCTCTGCATTTCTCTTTGAATATTCAGTTAAAACTCCCTGTGCAGCCTCACCCCCATATTGATGTGTATAATCAGGCATTTTTTCTATTATCCGAGTCACATCTTCAAACTCCCGGCCTTCAATCCGGTGTTGTGTCTTTTGAATGAGTGGAATCATCGAGTTATATCTGAGCCGTGCCCAGTTTGTAACAGTTGAAAACGGCCAGTACCCCCATTCCCGGGAATAGTGAGATCTGGTTCCGTTAAAGAACTGAGAAGAAATATTGCTGACTTTGGCAAAGACCGGCATATAACAGGTTTCATATGGCTGAGCAAACCCAAACCAGAGAATGCCCTCAATCTCATCGGGCATATCATCCCGTGGTTCACAGATATAACTGTATCCACAGGATAATGATGAAACCGGATATGCCCATGCTCCGGCAACAATACGCTCATCAGCCCCTCCATCTAATTCATCCATCTCGCCTAATTCCCGATATGGATCACCAAACGGACCTGCAGCAGGACCTTTTGTCAGATCCCATTCTGTTCCTTCATAATGGTCTCGAAACAGCGAAAAGATTTCAGTTTTATTGAGCTGTTCATCAGGAATTATCGAGAATGGGTATACGCTGGGTTTCCAGTCAGACACTATGGCGGGATATTTTTGTTTAGGAGCAATACGGTTGTAAATACTCCAGATTCTTGACAGAGTGTGATAAGGATGGGTAAATTCACCAGCAGAATAAGCCTCTGCAAAATTGAACGACCCTTGTGCCGGGTCCCACCACCCCTCCTTCATTGCAACCTCTTGTGCATTATCAGAGATTTTTTGATTCGGATTCGATGGGTCTGTCTCCCCGATACGAAAGAGGTTTCCACCGGCAAACACCTCACCATCCGGTACTTTTTGTACAGCAAAGACCCCTCCTTCACCATCCAGAATTCCGACCATCTCCATAACCCAGGCCTCGGTTGCATTAGCAAAGACAAGAGTCTCCCCGTATCCGTAATATCCATAGGTCTGAATGAGTTTTCCGATTAGATCTACTGCTTCTACCGGGGTTTTGCATCGTTCAAGAGCAATATTTGAGAGTTCGGAACTATAGAGCCAACGTTTGTGTGGATCAAAAGAAGGAGTTACGCGTGCGTAATCTGTTGCTTCTGAGCACATGAGTCCATGCTCATTCATAATGCCGTAGGCAGAAGACAGATATCCATAGGTATGAGGAACCTGCGATATTGAAACCGGAGGACGCAAAGCCTCATAATCCCATCCCTCCCCCATATCACCACCTGACTTTGCATCATAAAATATTCGACGAACAGAATTTGGGGAATGGTTTGCCGCAGGTATGAAAATAAGGTTTGTTATCTCTTCGTCCGGATACGGTCCCACAAGTCCGGGTCCATAGCCGTCATTGGTATGACCGATATACATAGTTCCATCTGTGGTAGCACCAGGAGTAACCACAAAAATGGTGCATGCCGAAGTAATTGCAGTACAGAGTAATATGAGGAAAATTATGAGAACAACCAGGCACTTGCCCATATCAGGATATTATTTGGTTGTCTTCATGATAATCCTGATGCTCTCAATTTGAATGAGAGGTTTTTGAGGAACTACCATCTGATGTTACTATTTGGAGATAACCCAATTTTATATCGAAAATCCCTTGATTCACTATAATCTCATAAGTGATTAATTGCTCCGGAAACCACGGGTTTCCGAATCGATACAACAATAATTTACAACTCCCATCCAGATGTTATTTCTTTGCCTCTCAACTCTGCCCGGTGGAGGGGCATTGATATATGACAACCAGAGATCGAATCAAAGAATCAGTGTTAGAATAATCACCGTATCCAATAAGCATGAGAGAAGAGGGTCATCAGGATATACCAGATACATAGTTTCAATATGTTATTAACTGAATTATCACAAATAGTAATCGGGTTTTCAGGCGAGATCGCAGGAGCAGTATTTCTGTAAATTCGCGATCCTATGAAAAATCAGGCTTTAATTAGATGCAATTCACGGTCTGGAATTAATCTTACTTTTTTTTAAGTGACGGATAATCAGATCACTCCTGGTTCATGACTGAAATATCCCTTTTTATTCTGGCTATGATATTCTTATGAATTGGGAAAGAGGCATAGTTTTAACATGTCATATCAATATAGTTACAAAAGTTATAGGTAAGGCATTAAGGGCATTGGGGTCGGATTTTTTAGGATTCGCCTCCGGTGAAAACAGTGCCAGTCTGATAGCCTAAAAGAGAAAATCGTATGAATAAACATAAGGTGATTGGGAGTATTCTGGTAATCTTTCTGGTTGTCATTGGATTCTCTACCGGTACTACTCCAAATGAATCAGAATTCGATATTGTGAAGACTGATGCCGGTTTAATATCAGGATTTCAACAAAATGGACTCATGGTCTTTCTTGGTGTTCCATTCGCTGCTCCTCCGGTTGGAGATCTGCGGTGGAGACCACCAGAGCCTTCACTCCCCTGGGACGGTGTGAAGGACACTAAAGAATTCTCACCTGCCTGTCCCCAGCCAGCCTCAATAGATCCAAATCTTACCCTGAGCGAGGACTGCCTGTACCTCAATGTCTGGAGTCCGGCAAAGACTATAGGCGAGAAATTGCCGGTCATGGTCTTCTTCTATGGTGGGGCGTTTGGAAAGATAGCAGGTTCTATGTCTCTGTATAACGGATCCGCCCTGGCAGAGAAAGGAGTCATCGTGGTCACACCCAATTACCGGGTCGGAGCTCTTGGGTTCCTTGCCCATCCTGATCTCGATGCCGAATCTCCCCATAACAGTTCAGGAAATTACGGGCTTCTCGACCAGATAGCTGCCCTGGAATGGGTTCAGCAAAACATCGAGGCATTTGGTGGCGATCCGTCCCGGGTAACTATATTCGGGCAGTCAGCGGGAGGAGAAAGTATTCTGATACATCTTGCCAACCCGCAGACTAAGGGGCTTTACCAGCAGGCGATTGTCGAGAGTGGAACATTCTGGACAAATGGGGCGGAGATCGATGCTCTCAACTCAAAAGCCGACGCTGAACATCTCGGAGAAACATATGCAAATAGCCTCGGATTCTCAGGTCCGGATACGATACCGCAGATGCGAAATCTCAGTTACCAGATCCTTACCAATGCCACGCCCTGGCCATCTTCTCCATTCCAGATGGTAAATTCCCGGCATTTCGAGCCGACCATTGATGGATGGGTGGTTCCTGAAGCGCCGGAAGAAGTTTTTCGTCGCCATGGTGAGAATCCGGTTCCCCTTATCATCGGAAATAACGCGGATGACGGAACCACCCTTGCAGCCGATGCAAACATGACTGTTTCTGAGTATAGAACCTTTATCCAGAACCGGTTTTTGGAAGAGGCAGATCTGGTTCTTGAAAAATATCCAGCCAATTCTACGCAGGAGGTTCAGCTCCAGCTGGAACAGATTATGACAGATTTTGACTTTACCGATGCAGTAAAATTTGTAGCAGGATCGATGTCAGAGCTGAACCAGAATACATACCGGTACCTTTACTCGTATGTTCTTCCCGGGCAGCCTTATGGGGCATTTCATGGCAGCGAGACCATGTTACTGTTTAAGGTCCCAATCCCACAAAATCCGGTTACCAACTCAGTTGCAGAGAATCTGATTGATATCTGGACACGATTCGCAAAAACAGGAGATCCTAATGGGGGGATGAATGTCACCTGGCCTAAATATAATCCAACTGAAGACCTCTATCTTGATATCGGTGATATCCCGAGTGTGAAGGGCAGAAATTAAATCCTCCAGATAATATCCACAATTGCGAGATATAAATTCTCGATAAAGGGATACCCTGATTCATACAGGATTATCGTCTATTGGATGGTGTTAAACATAGGTTCAATTACTCACCATCCAAAATGATTACTATCACATTATGCGTGAACTACCATATCGATTTGAAGAAAAGAAAGCCCCTGATGAAACAACTCATTCGTATATCGTAAAGGACGTGCAAGTAGAAGGGCAGAAAACCAAGGTATACATCCCGATAGATCCTTCCATCACTATACGCAAATCTAATGCCAATAAAATAAAAGCCCAATATGCCCTCGAAATAGAGAGAAAACCGATAGAGAAGAGTGTTGAACTCTATACCGGAAAATATCTGGAGATGGTTGCAGCCATAGCAGCACTACTATGTAATCAATACTCTGATATCCTGCAGAGCAACTTGAAAAAATTGGTAATACCAGTCAAAGAGAAAAGTCAGAAACGGTTAAATGATTACTTTTCGGTGTGAATAATTTGCCAGCATAGTGGAAGATATATTCCCATGCAATTTTTTTTCGTGCTCTCTAAATACCCGGACGTTATCAGGTATTATCATAATTCAGATTGTCTCAATAAAAACAGGAATTTTAAAGAAATTGCCATCCGATTGCAGTTTTGAATTCAGATGCCAACAATAAGGTACTTCATTATTATACAAATTTAAACTTTCATCATCACAATTATATCTATCCTCTCCCTATTCACATAGACATTACCCAAAATTAATTTCTTATCATTGCTAATACGATTACAAACACGTTTTCAATATACTAAAAAATGCCAAAAAAAAGCCCGCAGTCATGCATCCCACTTGAACCAGCCCCCAATGAACCAGAACCAACGCTGGATACACTCATACCAATCGTCGGAATAGGGGCATCAGCCGGGGGCCTTGAAGCATTTGAACAATTTTTCCGAAAGGTCTCTGTTGATAGCGGTATTGCCTATGTTCTTGTTTCTCATCTTGATCCTGATCATGAGAGTATGCTTGCCGATATACTTGGGCGGGTCACTAAAATGCCTGTTATCGAAGCGCAGGACCTGATGACGGTTGATCCGGACCATGTGTATATTATTCCGCCAAACCGGGAGATGGCTATCTTTCATCGGAAGATTCAACTCATTATACCTGATTCAAAAAGTGGTCAGCAGATGAAGATTGATCACTTCTTCCGATCTCTTGCTCAGGAACAGGGAGACAAGGCAATCGGCATTATTTTCTCCGGAACCGGGACAGATGGAACACTCGGCCTTCGTGCAATTCAGGGCGGTGGTGGCGTTACCATCGTGCAGGATCCAGCAGAGGCAAAATATGATGGGATGCCAACCAGTGCGATAAATAGCGGGTATGCAACTTTTATCCTCCCAATCGACCAGATGCCGGATCATCTCATCTCCTGTGTGAGAAATCTCTTCGGATCGGAAAATTTTCACGCTCCTGCTTCAGCAGAATTTCCAGAGTTTGATAAAAAAGGAGCAACTTCGCGGATATTGAGAATCATCCGATCAAAAACCGGGCATGATTTTTCGCAATACAAGAAAAGCACTATTCACCGGAGAATCTCCCGGCGTATGTCTATTCATGGTATTGATGATATTGCCATTTATGTCAGATATCTTGAGGAACACCTGGATGAGGTAGATACCCTCTTTCGCGAACTTCTCATCAATGTAACCAGTTTCTTTCGTGACCCGGAAGCTTTTGACGCATTGAAACATGATATCATCCCTGAACTAATTAAAAAAAGGGGAGAATATGAAGCATTCAGGGTCTGGGTCCCTGGCTGCTCAACCGGGGAAGAAGCATACTCGCTTGCCATCATCATCAGAGAAGTTCTGGATGAACTTGGTCAGGACTGTAAAGTCCAGATTTATAGTACAGATATTGCAGAAGATGTTATTGCCGTTGCACGAAAGGGAATATATCCCCCAAATATCGCCGCTGATGTTTCAGCTGAGCGTTTAAAGAAGTTTTTTATCAGGAATGATGCCGGGTTTCAGGTAAAGAAAGAAATTCGGGAGATGGTCATCTATGCTACCCAGAATGTCATTAAAGATCCTCCATTTACAAGACTTGATCTCCTCAGTTGTAGAAACCTTCTCATCTATCTGGAATCTGAGCTCCAGGCCCGGCTTATTTCAGCTTTCCATTACGCGTTGAAACCAGGGGGAATTCTCTTTCTTTCTTCTTCAGAGAGCATCGGTTCGTGTCCGGATCTCTTCAGACCAAAAAATCGGAAATGGAAGATCTACGAAGCGTCAGGAATCAGAGGAAGAGGTCAGACAATGATGGAAACACCTCAGTTATGGGCAGATTCACATCCAAAGCCGCTTGTGCTCGATAACCCTTCCAGGCCGGATACTAACCTGGTTGAGATGACACGAAGGGCCTTACTCCAGACATATGCACCTCCGTCAGTTGTTACCGATGAAGAGGGAAATATCCTCTATGTGCACGGAGATACTGGAAAATTCCTTCGTCCGGCTCAGGGTCAGGCAACTCTCTCGGTCATTGAGATGGCCAGAGAAGGACTTAATCTTGATCTGAGAACTGCAATTTTCACCGCTAAAACTCAGAAAATTATGGTTACGTGTAAAAATCTGCAGGTCAGGACAAATGGGGGATTTGAAGGTGTAGATCTTGAAGTCAGGCCGATAGCAAATTTAGATTCTATTCCTGGAGGGCTGATAATAAGTTTTCTCCTTCTCAATTCTCCGGATCATCCCGATGATTTTCATCAAAAAAGAAAAGTCAGAGGCAGGATAAGCAAACCCGAACGAGTAATGGAGCTCGAGCAGGAACTTCAGTATACACGGGAAAATCTCCAGGCAACTGTAGAAGAGATGCAGGCTGCCAATGAAGAACTCAAATCAACCAACGAGGAACTGCAGTCAACCAATGAAGAGCTCCAGTCCACAAATGAAGAACTTGAAACTTCACGCGAAGAACTTCAGTCGGTGAATGAGGAGGTGATGACCGTCAATGCAGAGCTGCAGGCAAAGATTGAACAGCTCACTGTGATGCAGAATGATATGAAGAACCTCATGAGCAGCACCGGTATCGGCACCATATTCCTCGATATTGATCTTGCGATACGGCGATTCACTCCCGAGGCGACGAAGATCTATAAACTCGTTCCTTTTGATGTTGGCAGATCGCTTGCTGACATCAAATCCATGATAATTCAGGATACACTGCTCGAAGAAGCTCAATCGGTCCTTGATTCGCTCATACCTCAGGAGAAAGAGGTTCAGGGCTTTGATAACCGGCAGTATGTTGTCCGAATCATGCCATACCGGACACTTGATAATGTTATTGACGGGATTGTTCTCACGTTTATTGATATTACCAGTAGAAAAATTGCAGAAGAAGAAGCAATTCTTAACCGGGAATATGCTGAGAGTATTGTAGATACCGTGCGAGAACCCCTGCTTGTTCTTGATTCCAGTTTAACTGTGGTATCAGCAAACCGATCCTATTTTCGGATCTTTCAAACAATGCAAGAAGAGATAGTAGGGAGAAATCTTACCGAGATAGAAGGAAATCGATGGAATATTCCAGAGATTATTTCAATTCTGCAAAAAATTCTTCCAGAAAAAACCTCTTTTGAAGACCTTGAAGTGAATCTGATGCTCCCTGAAATCGGAAAAAAAACATTTATACTGAATGCACAGGTAATACCCGAAAAAAACAGGGAATCTTCTCTCATCCTCCTGGCAATGGAGGAGAAAAGTGACTGAATATTCTTGTGGATAGATGTAAGGATATCTGGAAGCATGGAATAATATAAGACAAATAACCGGAGAGGGGAATGGCGGGGAGATGCAGGAAAGAGAAGATATATAAGGAGGATATGCTTCGCACCTCTGCTGAGGACCTGGCATCACAAATGCCTGATACAAAGCAGAAATTTAATGGAAATTCGACGATAGAGGTCATTCATGAACTTCGGGTTCATCAGATAGAACTTGAGATACAGAACGAAGAGTTGAAGAAGGCCCATTTAGAACTTGAGTTATCCCGGGACCGGTATCAGGATCTCTATGATTTCGCCCCGGTTGGCTATTTTACCCTGACTGACAAAGGTCTCATCGAAGAGGTCAATCTCACCGGAGCAAGTCTTCTTGGCGTTGAAAGGCTGAAGTTGAAACGGGCGAGATTCAGACGGTTTGTAACATCAAAAGATTATGATGTCTGGGATAGATTCTTTCTCAATCTCATGAGAGATGATGGGAAAAAAAGTGCTGTTATCATTCTTAAAAGAAGTGATAAAACAGAAGTGCACGCCCGGATTGAAGGAATCCGGGTCAGGAGTGACGAAGAGGTGTATCAGGTCAGGATACTTGTGCAGGATATATCAGACCAGATAGAGGCTGAAGAAAAAATTCGTATTCTTGCAGAAATGGCAGATGTTGCTCCGGCATCTCTTATGGTTCATGATTTTGATGGAAATATTCTGTATGCAAACGAGGAATCATTCA
>Ga0351896_1177_pt1 | contig 18048 bp, 18 predicted proteins | sample BONcelHT113001C3_FD_205821 | JGI IMG/M metagenome (GOLD analysis project Ga0351896, IMG submission 205821) | Enriched cells from coal bed in the Powder River Basin, Montana, United States - BONCAT cells T11 rep1 HSBNCT.T11.300.1.C3 ...
GCAGCCGCGCGGGTTTCCCGGCCGCGGGCCGGGAGTCGATCCATGCGGTAAGCTGCGGGAGGCGCAGGCCGCAGCGGCCCCTGAGCAGCGTTGCCGTGGGCGCGTTTCGCCGGGCACAGGATACGGCTTCTTGGCCCAGTTCAACGCCGACGGTGTGGCATTGTTTCCGGGTCCAGCGGACCAGCCCGGCCCCGATGCCGCAATACAGATCGATCATCAGGTCTTCGGGCCGGGGGTTCAGGAAGGTTTCGGCGGTGGACAGGGCCTGGTCGGCAAGGGAGCCGATGACCTGCCTGAAGGCGACAGGGCCGTATTCCAGGCCGTCGGCATCCATTGACGTGGGCCGTCCCCATGCCAGGCGCCAGCCGTTTTTTCCCAGAACCCGTTTGCCTGCCGCGGGATGCAGGTGCACCCACAGGCCCTCGATGCCGGCGGTTTCCAGACGGGATACGGTTTCCGCGGTCAGCCAGGACATGTCCGGCAAGGTGTTCTGCTTAACCACCAATGTCGCCTGCGCCCCGGACTGGAGGTAATAGACCATGGGAAAAACCGTCCCGTCCGGCAGTTTTTCCGTCAGTATCGCCACCGCCCGGCAAACCGGCTCCGCATGCACCGGGCAGTCATGGATCGGAATCACGGTTTTTCGCGCAACCAGACCAAACCGCCATCCGGATTTATCCCGGGCGGTTTTCAGGCAGACGCTGGATCTGTAGCGCCATCGTGCTTCAGGTGCCACCGTCCGGACGGGAACGAGGCTGTCAGCCCATGGGGCAAAGTGTTTTGCGAGCCGCAGCTGCTTGACGGCAATACTTTTTTCATGGCCCATTTTACCGTGGGCGCATCCCGGGCAGAGTGGGTGGCATCCGTTAGGGTTGTTTATGATTGCATTCAACGACATGATGTTGATAAATCTTTATTATTTAAACTGCGCGTATTTTATGGCACAATAAATTATGCGCGGGAAATATGTCAATATGCAAAACTTCGGCCGGCGGCGGATTATGGCTGTCGGACCGTCAGGAAAGGCCGCCGGGAATCAGGGCGGGTGTGACTGATGATAAAAAAAATGATCGTATTAACGATCGTTGTGCTGCTGGTGGGGATGGCCGGTCCGGCGTATGCCGCATGGTTTATTTATGCCAAACCCAAATTTCTCGGCCGGGTGATTAATCTTGAAACAAGAGAACCCATTGTAGGCGCCGTTGTCGCAGTCTATTACACAAAACGCCCATTGTTCGGCTCAGGTGGTCCCGCGGAAATCATTTATACCACGGAGGTCATGACCGACAGGCGGGGGCAGTTCGTTATTGAGCCGTTCCGTCAGACCATCGGTCCCTTTGCGATTACCGATATCGCGGAATTTATCATCTACCAGCCCGGATATGCCAGTTATCCGGAGACTTTTCCGTTGCGGATCAATCCGGAGATCTTCTTTTCCACCGATAATGTCGGCGTCAAAGGCGTGCTTCGGCATGATGATACGACCGTTCCCTTTACTTACGGTGTGCTTGAATTGCGGGCATTGAAAACATCCAGGGAAAGAATTTACGCCATACCGGTTCTGCCCGACGGCATCGGTGAAAAGGATTTTCCGGAGTTAAAGCGGCTCATTGCTCAAGAGCGCCGCCATCTTGGATTGGACGGATCGAAATGATTTGAACAAGCCTTCAGGGGTTATCCGACGGTCGATGGGAAGACTGGCGGGATATTGCAAAAAAACTTCTATGTTCGTGGCGGCTCAATTGCCGGAAGCTGTCTGCTTCGGCGGCAAGGGGAAAATCAGCGTAAATGTTGACCCCAATTTTTCATGGCTCTCCACCTCGATGGCGCCGCCGTGAGCTTCCATGATTTTTTTGGTGATGGAAAGCCCCAATCCTGTGCTGGTTTCCCCACCCGTCGGCCTGATGCTCAGCCGGTGGAATTCGTGGAAAAGCAGCGGCTGCTCCGCTTCGGGAATGCCGGGGCCTTCATCCTGCACACTAAATTGGATGGTATCCCCCTTCTTTTTGAGGACTATGTGAATTTTTGCACCATAGTGTGAATATTTAATGGCGTTGGATATCAGGTTGTCCACGGCCTGGCCGACGCGTTGGTTGTCAATGGCGAAACGGGGTACGTTCGTTAATTGATGGTGAATCGTAATTTGTTTCTGAATAGCCTGCTGGCTGTTGAGCCGGATCCGTTCCTCCGCCAGTTTTTTAAATGAACTCGGCTTTTTAACAACTTCCCATTTGCCGCTGTCGATCAAGGAAATATCAAGAAGATCATTGATCATGGCAAGCATATTTCTGCTGGTGGAGTGAATGATACCCAGAAATTCCACATGGTCTTTATTAAGGTTGGCGGAATCTTTGAGCATAAGCTCACTGAATCCACGGATGGAGATCACCGGATTTCTCAGGTCATGGGCCATGATCCCGATGAATTGATTTTTACTCCGGTTGATTTCGGCTAATTCGTTTTGCTGCCGCCTGAGGGAACGCTCCAGGCCGATGATGCGTTCACCGACCCGGATACGGGCCGCCAGTTCCGGCATACTCACCGGCTTTGTAAGGTATTCGTCAGCGCCGGCTTCAAAGCCCTCAAGTACATCCGATGCCTTGTCTCTGGCCGTCAGGATGATCATGTAGACATAATCGGATTGTTGCTGCCGCACCTTGCGGCATATATCGATGCCGCTCATGCCGGGAAGCATCCAGTCCAAGACCGCGATGCTGATCTGGTTTTCCATGATGGATGAATATGCAGTGTCGCCGTCGGCGGCCTCAAAAATGGTAAAGCCTCTGCTTTTGAGAAAGCGGACGATGGTGTGGCGGGAAGTGTTGTCATCTTCTGCGATCAGAATATTCATGGCGTGTTCGAACCTGCGTTAAAGGGTTCCGTTCAGGCGGATTTGCGCATTTTTTTCAATTTCCGCCATGGTGGTCAGACCCCGGAGTGCTTTTTTAATCCCGTCATATTCCCTGCTTTTAAACCCCCGCTGTTCGATGGCCTGTCGGGTTTTTGCCATGGGGGTATGATTGTTGAGCCGTCCCCTCATATTTGCGTCAATCATCGCCATTTCCTGAATGCCGATCCGGCCGGCAAAACCCGACTGGTTGCAATAGGTGCATCCTTTTTCGCGGCAGGTCGTAATCTCGGTTTTTCTGTCCCAGGTAAAGATTTTTTCAATTTCATTCGACAAAAGGCGATAGGTTTCCTTGCAATGATCGCAAAGACGACGGACCAGATGCTGGTTAAGAATGCCGGACAGGATGGGGCTGATGCCCATCCGGATGGTTATTTCCAGGGCGTCATAAACGTGCGTTGCCCTCATGCTGCCGATGATGGTGATGTTATCGGATTCCACGGCTTGAATGAGCGCGTCCTTTATGAGGGGATCATCAACATTCTGGATGTAGATGACGTCCGGATGCATTTTCAGGCAGGCGTCGATCAATTTGCTCCGGTTAAAACCAGCCCTCTGATTGATCTGGTATTGATTAATGCCGGTGACCAGATGTTTTATGCCGTCTTCAATGGTCACACATTTAAGAGAATTGGATTTGAGCGCATACAGTATTGAATAGGCGATGGTGGTCTTGCCGGAATCCTTCGGACCGGTTACCAGAAACAGACCCCGGGGCGTTTTGAAAAACTCCCTGAGAAGGGTGATATTAATTTTTGAGAGATAGAGTTCGGACAGGGCAGGGACCCCTTGCACTAGTGAACGATCCAGAATTTTGAGAAAAATTTTATCCCCGAAATCGGTTGGAAGGGATAGAAACTGGATATCGATTTTCTTGCCGGGTGTCGGAAACAGAATCCGTGCGGATCGGGATTGGTTTTTAGGACCGGCGTCGTCAACCCCGGCCATTTGTTTCAATTTTTGTTGAAGCTGCCCGTAGGCCCATTTATCCGTGCTGATTCGGCGGATATTTCCATTGATGATAAAATGAATTTTAGCGCTGTTTTCTTCCGGTTCAATCAGAATTTCGCCGGCATTTTCCGTGATACTGTAAAGTATTAAGGCCACGTGAAGCTGATTTGCGGCATCCTTGCCGGCGATTTCCGTCAGCTTTTCTTCGGTGATGGGGGCGGCTGTCTGGAAAATACCGCTGATTTTGATTTTGGAGAAAAATTCCTGGACGTCCATGCTGGATTTGTATTCGGTGTCGATGGCCCACTCAATATCCTGGGGCAATGCAAACACGAGGTTGACCGGACCGCCGATGATTTTTCGGATTTCCTCCCTGATGGTCGCGTTGTCCGGCGTAGGCGTCGCCACGGTGACCGTATCCCCCATCTGGTATACCGGTATGGCGAAGAACTGCCGTGCAAAACGCTCGGGTATCAATTTGACGATATGGGACTGGAACAGGGTTTTTTCAAGATCCACATGAGCGATGCCGATGGAATCACACCAGAGCTGGCACAGCAGCCGTTTGGTACCGACGCCGCTCTGGATAAGGGTGGCCAATACATCCAGAGCGTTTCCCCGGAGTTCGGTCAGCAGGTCATCGATAAAGTTATCCGGAATGAGCTGGAGAGCCTTGAGCAGCTCGAAAAATTTTTGATTTTTAATGACCGGGCGCTTCATCATTATGGCGATCCGGCAATCATGTTCGTTTTTTTTGTTTCAGGTTTTCCAGCATAAGGCTGGTAATGATTTCCTGGGGAATATCTTTCTGCTGCCTCAGATCCCTGGCCTGCTCGTGAGTATCATCTTCGATTTCAGCCAGCATTTCGGCCAGATTATATTTTTCCCTGGATAGCATATGGCACTATTTCCCTTAAAATATGTTTTCCTTAAAGGTTTTCCAAGTCTGTTTGATGATACTCTGCATTTCATCTAAAGACACATCCTTTCGGATAAAACCCGAAGCCCCCAGTTTGATGCAATCTTCAATGGTCTCCGCGTCGGAAAGGGATGTCAGCATAATGATAAAGGCATTCTGATATCGTCGCCGGATTTCGGCAAGGACATCCTTTCCCGATTTCAGCGGCATATTGATATCCAGCAGCAGCATATGAGGTTTCAGTTGCTTGAACATAGCAACCGCATCTCTGCCGTTGTTGGCCTCGCCGACGATCTCGCAGTTCATGTTAAGAAGAATCGTCCGGATCAGTTTTCGGACATGTTCTTCATCTTCGGCGATCATTACGCGCATTTTTTTTTGAGTTGTCATGAAATTTTCTCTTATGACATCTTCCGCACGAGGTGATTTTCGAACGCCTGCGACGGTGCCCTGCTCTCGTTATCAGGTCGCAGCCTGAGTCGGACGTTATACGATATTATCCACCCTTTTATGCAACCATCAACCTTGAATATATCGATTTTTTTTAAAAATTTTAAAAATATTATCCCATCAGGAATCCGGATTCAAGATAATTCGCCAGATAATTCGCCGGATCTTCCCACCAGGATGCCGTCATGACGGGATGGCCCGGGCCGTCAGATCGCCCACCATTTTAATAAATCTTGAAGGATTATCGATTTTCCCCCCCTCGCCCACAACAGCCAGATCCAGCAGCAGAATGCTGTAGTCTTTAAGCGCCGGGTCGTTGTTGTCTGATTCAAATACGTGCTGCATTTTTTCCAGCAGGGGATGGTTGATATTGAGTTCCAGGATTCTTTTCGCCTCCGGCATGTCCTGGCCCGCGGATTTAAGCAGTTTAGCCATGTAGGCGCTCATGTCGCCGGCATCTCCGGACATGCAGGAAACGGAATCCTTCAGGTGCGACGACAATCGGACATCCTTGACCCTGTCTTCCAGGTATGACTTGATTTTATCAAAAAGCGCGGAATACGTTTCCGATTTTTCCTTGTCCACACCGGCGATATCCAGGTCTCCCTTTTCAGCGCTTTTAAATTTTTTACCCTCATATTCGGGCAGGGACTGAATTACGAATTCATCCACCGGGTCGGTCATCAGCAGGACTTCATACCCTTTTTCCTTGAGAACTTCCAGATGGGGGCTGTTGATCATGACACTGATGTTTTCGCCGGTGATATAATAGATTCCTTCCTGGTCCGGCGGCATGTTGGCCACATAATCCTTTAGGGAAATTCTTTTTCCGTCGGAACGGGTGGTTTGATAACGGATAAGCGGTAAGATTTTTTCCCGGTTTTGCCAGTCCGTATGCATGCCCTCCTTGAGGACGGCGCCGAATTCATCATAGAATTTGGCGTAGGTCTCAACATCCATCTGATCAAGCGTATCAAGGATTTTTTTCACCAGATTTTTCTGGATATTTCGTACCAGGGCATCTTGTTGCAGAATTTCCCGGCTGATGTTGAGATTTAAATCCGGCGCGTCCACCACGCCCTTGATGAAGCGGAGATATTCCGGGATGAGTTCTTTGCAGTCGTCCATGATGAACACCCGCCGGCAATAGAGCTGGATGCCGTGCCGCCTTGTGGGGTAGAACAGGTCGAAAGGCGCCTTGGACGGGATAAAGAGCAGCGCGCTGTATTCGGTTACGCCTTCCAGTCTGAAATGAATATGGGTCAGGGGCGGGTTCCAGTCGTGGCTGATGTGGGTATAAAAATTATTGTATTCTTCGTCGGTGACCTCTTTTTTATCCTTGGCCCAGATGGCCTTCATGGAATTGAGCGTTTCTTCCCGTATTTCGGTCTTCTTTTGTTTGACCGGTTTGCCGTCGGCATCCAGGAGCTGCCCGGTTGCGTCGTCTTTTTCCGTGATTTCCCGCTCGACATCCATGACGATGGGATAATTGACGAAATCCGAATGTTTTTTAACGATATGACGGATGGTCCATTCGTCGGTGAAATCCTGTTCATCGGTTTCCGGCGCTTTGAGATTTAAAATGACCTCCGTTCCGTGCGATGCTTTTGTGGTCGGCTCGATGGTGTAAGTGCCGTCGCCGGTGGATTCCCATTTGACGGCCTCGGATGCCCCCGCGGCCCGGGTGATCAGGGTGACCTTGTCGGCGACGATATACGCGCTGTAGAATCCCACGCCGAACTGGCCGATGAGCTCCGGCGCCAGCGTTTCCTGGGTTTTTGATTTTTCCACCGCCGCCATGAAAGCCGCTGTGCCGCTTTTGGCGATGGTGCCGATATTTTCAACCACCTCGTCATAGGTCATGCCGATGCCGTTGTCTGATATGATAAGGGTTCGGTTGTTTTTATCGGGGGTGATTTTGATTTTGTATTCCCCATTATCGCCGACCATATCCGGACTGGTCTGGGCTTTGAATCCGAGGCGGTCAATGGCGTCGGAGGCATTGGATATCAATTCCCGGAGAAAAATTTCCTTGTTGGAATAGAGGGAATTGATGATAAGATTCATAAACTGCTTGACTTCGGTTTTAAATTCATATGTTTGTTTTTCGTGTTCCATGCCGCTGCTCCTTGTGGGTTAAATAAAATTACCGGTTCCGACGTGCGCGGGTGCGTGTATGTATTCGTCATAAAATGGGTGTGATTTGAAATTTGTCAACCCTGAAATTGAACCGGAACAAACTGTATTTACGAATATTTTTTTAAGGCAATGCCGGTACTGTTTGAAAATTTGTCCAGAAATCAGGCGGATCTCTGCACCCTGGTGCTGACCTCCACCGGTATCCCGCATAATGTCCAGCGGGATCATCTCGGGTGGCGGGTATGGGTGGATGACGTTCATTATGACCGCGCTCTGGGCATGATGCAGGATTATTTCCGTGAAAACCGGGAAACCCCGGATGTGCCGGACCCCCCGCTGGCCTCTGTTCCCGCGGCCGCGGTTTCCGGCGTGGCGGCCGCATTTTTTCTGCTGATCAGTCACGCCTGGGTTACGGGTCTTGACAATACCCGGGAGGTGATCCTGCGATACGGGGCATCGGCCGTTGATATCATGAACGGCGAAACCTATCGGACCATCACTGCCCTGATGCTTCACGCGGATTCGGTACACCTTGCCGGCAATATGGCCGGCATCGCTTTTTTCGGCATGGCCGTCTGCACCATCGCGGGCCGGGGGGTGGGGTGGTTCATGATTCTGATGAGCGGGGCCCTGGGCAACATGGTTAATGCCTTTATGTACGCCTCCGGGCATCTTTCCATCGGCGCATCCACGTCGGTCTTCGGCGCCATCGGCATCCTTTCCGGCTACCAGTTTATCAAAAGACGGCGTACCCGGGCCGGGCGGTTTGCCGCATGGGCGCCCCTGGGCGGTGGGCTCGCCCTGCTGGGAATGCTCGGATCGGCCGCTCATGTGGATTTGACGGCCCATCTGTTCGGACTGATAGCCGGTATGGTGTTGGGCATGACCCATGCGTTTTTTATTCCCGTCCGGCTGGCGTCTTCACGTCAGAGGCTGGCGGGGGCCGCGGTATTTGCGCTGATATTGATTGCATGGAATTCCGGCCGCGGATAGCGGCGTCCTTGAAAAGGAGCGATAATGAAACATTTGTCCAACCTGCTTTTTGAAGCAAAAATCTTGAAATTTATTCCCCGGGCCGGTTTCCCCTTTCTGGGCGCGGGCCGGGAAACCGTGGCCGAACATTCATTTTCCGTCACGTTTATCGGATATGTCATGTCGCGCATGGTGCCCGGCGTTGACGCCCTTCGCCTGATATCCATGTGTCTGGTGCATGATCTGCCCGAGGCCAGAACCGGCGATCTCAATTATGTGAATAAAAAATATGTCATCGCGGATGAACATTCCGCCATTGAAGACGCCATGCGCCACATCCCGTTCGGCGATGATATCGTGGACATGGTGTTGGAATTTAAAAAACAGGAGACCATGGAAGCAAGGCTCGCCCATGACGCGGATCAGCTTGCCTTTATCCTGGATCTTAAATCGATTTCCGATACCGGGCACACCGCGCCCGATCAGTGGATACCGGTGGTCAAAAAACGGATGAAAACCGATATCGGCCGGCAACTGGCCGACGCCGTCTTAGACACCAGATGGGATGCATGGTGGATGGACGGCTATACGGAGTAATGCCTTATGCATGTTGTAATGGCGATAGCGGAGTTGGCGCGGATACTCAACACCGCGCCCGGCACCATTGAGCGCTGGATTCGCCAGGGCCGGATGCCCGTTCGGAAAAAGGGGGATCTATGCGAATTCAGCCGGTCAGCCCTTGAAAAATGGGCCGATACCAATCATATGCGGTTAACCGTGGATCTGCCCGGCGGGAAAACGCCCGTTGAATCACCCATGGACAGTCTCCGGGACGCCATGGAGCGCGGCGGCGTGATTTATGATGTCCAGGGCCATGACGTTTCGGAGGTGCTCGGCAGTGCGGTCTCGCGCATGGATTGCATTGAGGGGCTCGAAAACAAAAACCGGGTGCTCCAGAGCTTAATGGACCGGGAGGAGATGATGTCCACCGGGATCGGAAAGGGCGTGGCCGTTCCCCATCCCAGGACCCCCCTGCCCGACATGGGCATTCCCGCTCTGATTTCCCCCTGTTTTCTGGAGGCGCCAATCGATTTCAATGCCCTTGACAGGCAGCCGGTTTTTGTTCTGTTTGTTCTGATGGCGCCATCGGCGAAGCATCACCTGCATCTGCTGGCCCGCTTGTCCTTTTGTCTGAGAAATGACGATTTCATAACGTTTCTGAGGGGGCGTCCGGGCCGTGAGGTGTTTTTTGCGTTTATGGATGAATTTGAGGACGGGATGCTATCCGGGAAATGATCCCGTGAAGCTCCGGTAACTGGTGAACCCTGCGATGAAGTCTGAAAAAAATCAACAATCCTGGCGATATCCTGCCCGGTGGCAGTTTTTCCGGTTTGACGACAGGCTTCTGCTGATCGTCCTGGGGGCCGTCGTGGGAATTGTCGCCGGTCTGGCGGCTCTGGCCCTTAACATGGGTCTGGCGGCCCTGTTACACTTTTTTCAAGCCTGGCGGGCGTTCTGGTGGTCGTGGCTCATTCCGGCCGGCGGCGCGGCCCTGTCCGCACTGTTTCTTTTAAAAATCGCCAAAGAAGAACAGGGGCATTGCGTTCCGGAAGTGGTGGACAGTGTTTCCCGTTACGGCGGCCGGATGCGGCTTCGGTCCAGCTTTTCGCGTCTCATATCAAGTTGCCTGACCATCGGCAGCGGCGGGTCAGCCGGGCCGGAAGCGCCGGTGGTTATGAGCGGGGCCGCCATCGGATCGAATATCGCCCGGGTTTTCTCCTTAAACGACCGGCAGCGGGTCTCTCTGCTGGGATGCGGGACGGCCGGGGCCATTGCATCGATCTTCAATGCTCCTATTGCCGGACTGGTGTTCACCATCGAGGTCATCATCGGCGAATGGTCGGCCCGCAATATTGTTCCCATTGCCGTGGCCGCCGTGGCCGGGGCCCAGGTTTCCCGATTTTTCCGGGGAGACCAGATTGCCTTCACACATTTGCAGTTTTCCGTTGATTTAATCGATATTCTGGCGTGCCTGGGGCTGGCTGTTTTTGCCGCGGCAGCGTCGGTTCTGCTGACCCGTGCCCTGCGGTATTCCCATCAGGTATCCCATCGGGTGGTGAGATTGCCCCTATGGGGAAGGGCCGCAGTCGGGGGCGCGGCGGTGGGCGTGATCGGCCTTTTTCTGCCCGATGTTCTTGGGGAGGGGTATCACGTTATCGCGGAAATCGTCGAAGGCGCCTTTATGAAGGGCCTGGGGCTTATCGCTTTGCTGGTTTTCGCCAAGATCGCCGCTACTTCCCTGACTCTGGGATGGGGCGGTTCCGGCGGTGTTTTCGCGCCCTGTCTGGTCATCGGCAGTTTTACCGGACTGCTTTATCATCATATCATCACGGCCGTCTGGCCGTCGGTGTCATGGGCCCAGGGCGGATTTTTCGCTTTGATGGGCATGGCCGGGCTGGTTTCGGGCATTCTCCAGGCGCCGCTCACCGGCATTTTTCTGATCGTCGAGATCACCGGCGGATACGATGTGATTTTGCCACTGATCCTGGTGGCGGCTGTCGCAACGTCGGTATGTAATGCCTTTGAACCGGCGTCGTATTATTACCGGGACCTGATGGAAAAGGGGCATTACCGCCCACCCCGGACCGATGCCAGGGTTCTGGCGGATATCAGCGTCCGGGAAGTCCTGGAGACCGATTGTATTGTTGTCCCCCAAAGCATGAAGCTGGGGGATTTCGTTGCCATTGTCCAGAAATCCCACCGGAATTTTTTCCCGGTGGTGGATGACGCCACCGGTGAATTCCTGGGAATGATTCACCTAGATGATATCCGGGAATATATTTTTGATCCGCTCCTTCACGAGACGGTATTCCTTGAGCAGATCACCGACACCGGCGTGGAAACGGTTGATCCCGATGCCGACCTGACGGACGTGCTCGACCGCATGGACGCCCAACGCCTCTTCAGCATGCCCGTGGTGGCTGAAAAGCGGTTTGTCGGCATGATATCCAAGGCGACGCTTCTGGATAAATACCGGCGGGAACTCATGGTCCAGGCCCAGATCTGACGGCTATAGCCTGATGGTTTTAAGTTCTATGGGCCGTCGAATTATGGCTGCGGCGGTTTTCTGAAATTGTTTTGTAATATCGGATACGTAGAACACGGCGTTTGAATTTTTGGACAAGGTCGCATCAATATCCGGAGAGGCGTCAAGGAAAGACCGGATGTCATCGGCAATCGCCGTTGAAGAGTCGATGACCTTGACCCGTTTGCCGATTTTGTGCGCGATAATGGGTTTGAGCAGGGGATAATGCGTGCACCCGAGAATCAGGGTATCGATCTGCCGTGTTTTTAAGGGGTGCAGATATTTTTTGACGATCATCCGGGTTTCCGGCCGGTGCAGCCATCCTTCCTCAACTATGGGTACCAGGAGCGGGCACGGCACGGAAAAAACACTGGTCTCGGGATTTTTGCTTTTGATTTTTTTTTCATAGATCCCGCTTTCAATGGTGGCCCGGGTGCCGATCACGCCGATGATTGATTTTCGTGTTACCGACAGGGCATGGTTCACCGCCGGCGTGATCACTTCAAAGATCGGCAGGGAGCAGCTTTTTTTGAGGGCGTCGGTTGCCACGCTGGATGCGGTGTTGCAGGCCATGACGATGATTTTTGCGCCTTGGCGAATCAGAAAGTCAGTGTTCTGACGGGAATACTCGATGACGGTCTCGGCGCTCTTGTTGCCGTATGGTGTTCGCGCGATATCACCGAAGTAAACGATGTCGTATCCGGGCAGCCGGTCCATGACGGCCCGCACCACCGTGAGCCCGCCGATGCCGGAATCAAAGAGGCCGATCATAAGCGCCCACCGGACGCGGGCGCCGAGGCGACCTGGATTATTTTCGCCACGCAGGCCTTAATGACTTCCGGCGGAAAGCCGGTTTGTATGCCGGGACATGATCCGGCCATGATGGCCCAGTTGGCCGGATCAGCGAGCACCGAGGGAATAAAGGGCCAGGTCTTGCACATGCGGGGTTTGACCGGATGAATGGTGCAGACCTTGTCCCAGAAGACGCAGTATCCGTCGCTTTTCTGGGTGAGAAGGGGCCTGGAGCCGGAAAAAGAGCAGTAATCCTTGATGAACCGGTCGGATGAAATCCCAATAAAATCGGGGATGGCCGCGATATCATGCGAGGACAGATAGGTTCCGCCGTATCCCTTGCAACAGTCGCCGCATTTGCGGCATTTGAACAGGTCATCCGGCGTTATGTTTTTATATGGCATGGCGGGCATCCATGGCTTTTTTCAGGGTCACCTGGTCCACGTACTTGAGGTCTCCGCCCACGGGTACGCCGGATGCGATGCGGGTGACGCAAACCCCGCAACCGGCAAGGCGTTCGGCAAGGTACGCGGCGGTGGCTTCGCCTTCCATGCTGGTTCCGGTGGCAAGGATCACTTCCCTGACGCTGTTTTTTGCCACGCGTGTCATCAGTTCCGCGATCCGGATATCGTCCGGACCGATACCGTCCATAGGGGAGAGAAGCCCCTGGAGAATATGATAAAGACCGTTAAACGCGCCTGATTTTTCCACCGCCACCATGTCGGCGGGGGCTTCCACCACGCACAAAATCGTCGCGTCCCGCGTCGGGTCGCTGCACAGCCGGCAGAGATCGGCATCGCTGAGCGCGAAACATTGGGTGCAAAGCCTGATTTTCTGCCTGAGCTCATCAATGCCGCGGGCCAGTTCCCTTGCTTCGGATTCAGGGGCCGTCAGAAGATGCAGGGCCAGCCTTTCGGCTGATTTTTCACCAATGCCGGGCAGCCGGGCAAAGTTTCGGATCAGCGTGCGGATGGATGCCGGATAATGATGCATGGTCATAAGTTCAGTATTCCGCTGTTTTGCCGGGTGATATCGGTTGTTACATGAGTCCCGGAATGCTCATGCCGCCGGTGAGTTTGCTCATTTCATCGGAGACCATTTTCTGGGATTGCACCAGGGCCTCGTTAACCGCGGCCAGGATCAAATCCTGGAGCATGTCCACATCCTCGGGATCCACCACTTCCTTTTCAATGCGGATGGAAACGATTTCCTGCCGGCCGTTGGCCACGACCTTGACCATGCCGCCGCCGGTGGATGCCTCAATGGTTTTTTCCGCCATTTCCTCCTGAAGCCTGGCCATCTTGTTCTGGAGCTGCTGGGCCTGCTTCATGATATTTTTCATCTGTTTCATGCCGAAACCTCCTATAAAAGTTTAACGTCAACGATTTTACCGTTGAACAGTTTGACGGCTGATTGCACCAGGGGATGGGTCATCGCCTCTTTTTTAAGGGCTTTGGAATCTTTTCCCGGGCCGGCGTTGCCGCCGGTTTTTTGCACCTGCGTGTGGATTGACACCCGGACGTCGCCGCCGAAGACGTCGCCGCAGAGTTGCAGAATCCTGGCATGGTTATTCGGCCGGTTGATATTGTCAATGTTGAATTGGTTAGCCGTAATGTCGACCTGAATCTGATGATTTTGTGTCCGGGAAATGATCCCCTCTTTCAGGCAGACGGCCAGCGTCGGCTGTTCCCGGGAGAGCATGTCTATGAGTTTTTGCCACGCCTGTTCATCGGTCTCGGGTGGACAATCGTTGCCATAGGTTGCCGGTGTTTCTTCCAGATTTGATGCTGTTTCCCCCGGAGCAGATGCGGCATGCGCGGCGGATGATCCGGGTGGCGCGACTGAATCAACGATTCCTTGCTGCAGCCGGTCGATTTTTTCAATGAGTTCATCGATGGATAATACGGGTTTTGTCTGCATGACCCGTATGAAGGCGATCTCAAGGGCGAGTTTCGGATTGATGGCCGGCTTGATATGCTTTTCTTCCTTAAAAAGCATATCAAGGATCAAGCTGAGATAAGAAAGGGGGATGCCGGCGACCTGGTCGCGCATCAGTTTCAGTTCATGGTCCGGTACATCCGCCAGGCTGCCGGGATCGGCGTTCATTTTGACCAGCAGCAGGTTGCGGAAATGTTCCAGGATTTCGCTGAAACACCGGGTCATGGACTGCCCCCGGACATAAAGTCCGTCGATGATATCGATGATTTTGCCGGTTTGGCCGGTAAAAACCGCCGCGGAAACGTCAAATAAAATCTGCCGGTCGATGCCGCCCAGGATGTCCATGACGGTTTCCGTGCTGACGGCCCCGGCGGCGCCGCAGATGATCTGGTCTAAAAGGCTTAAGGCGTCGCGGATGCTGCCGTCGGCTTCCCGGGCGATCAAGGTCAGTCCCTCTTCACTGATGTCGATGCCTTCCCGGCGGCAGAGATCGGCCATATGCGCAATGATGGCGTTGATGTCGATTCGTCTCAGATCATGGCGCTGGCACCGGGAGAGAATAGTGATGGGGATTTTGTTGGGCTCGGTGGTGGCGAACATGAACATGACGTGGGCCGGCGGTTCCTCAAGAATTTTTAAAAGCGCGTTGAACGCCGCGTCGGAAAGCATGTGCACTTCATCGATGATATAGATCTTGCGCATACTGTGGGCGGGCATGTACGCGGCGTTTTCCCGCAGTTCGCGGACATGTTCCACCTTGTTGTTGGAAGCGCCGTCGATTTCAAAAACGTCGGCGGCGTGGCCGGAGGTGATTTCACGGCATGACTGACAGGTATTGCAGGGGGTTGCCGTGGGTCCGGAAGCGCAATTCACGCATTTTGCCAGTATCCGGGCGATGGTGGTTTTACCGGTCCCCCTGGGGCCGGAAAAGAGAATGGCATGGGCAAGCCGGCCCGAAGCAATGGCATTGCCAAGGGTCCGGGTGACGTGCGTCTGTCGGACCACGTCTTCAAAACATTGCGGACGGTATTTTCGTGATAAAACCAGATAACCCATGACGGTCCGGTTCGGATAAGGCGGCAGATTGTCTGTTGCGCCCGGATGAACCGGTGAACATTCACCAGTGGCTCCGGAAAATATGTCAAACGGTCTCGGGTCTGGCGGAGAGAGAGGGATTCGAACCCTCGGTGCCCTTTCAGACACACACGCTTTCCAGGCGTGCACCTTCAGCCTCTCGGCCATCTCTCCGCGATCGTAAAACCAGCCGCCGGGTGTCGAAACGGCGGATAAAACCCGTGTCCGCATGTGCCTGCTGGCGGAGAGGGTGGGATTCGAACCCACGATCCCGGTCAGGGATACCGCTTTTCGAGAGCGGCGCCTTCAACCGCTCGGCCACCTCTCCGGCCTGTTGCGCCGGCATGTGATTCCATTTCGCATTCTAACGCAACTTTTGCCGGCTGCGCCGTCGGCTTCTCAATTTACCGGGAACAAGCCCGCGGCGCCTTTTTCTTGCTGCTTCGGCATCATTATTAATGCAAACGGAATGATCAGATCACACGGCATGCGTTTGACACCCAATTATATATTTTATATCGGGGTGTCAAATAAAAACTCACGTGTCGTTTCGGTTTCCGTCCGTATCCTCTGTCGCCGGGCGGATCATTTCGTCTGTCCCGGCACGGCCATCCGGACGGCAAAGGACGGGCGTTTCGGTCAAGGCGCCGAACATGTTTCGCATGGCGTCGCTATATCGGCCGTTGTGGTCATAAATATAAAACGGTGGGGCCACAATGAGTCCTCTCCGGCCGCCCTTGGCGCCTTCCACCATAACGCGTATCGCGTTTTCTCCCGGTTTTGAATAAATCAACTCGGCCTTTTTAGGTTCGATTCCAGCCCCGCGCATCCGGATGATGATGTCTATCATACGCCATGCCGGATAGATGACGATCAGTCGGCCGTTGGGGGACAGCATGCGGTCGGCCGCACGGATCAGATCATCTATCGTCATTTTGATCTCGTGCCGGGCAATGGCCACGCCCATATCCGGATTAACCCTTCCCGAGTCCGCTTCAAAATGGGGGGGGGTTGCAGATGACAGCATCCACGCATCCGGCCGTCAGGTCCGGGGTAAGGGTGCGGATGTCCTGACAAATGATGGTGATGCGATGGCCCAGGTTGTTTTCCGATACGTTGCGGGTCGCGATATCGGTAAGATCCGACTGGATTTCAACGCCAAACAGGGTGATATCGGGATACCGGCATGCCAGTATCAGGGAAATAATGCCGCATCCGGCGCCGATGTCTAAAATCCGTTCGCCGGGTTTTATCCGTGCGAGATTGGCGACAATGACCGAATCGACGGAAAACCGGTAACCGGATCTAAGTTGCCGGATTTTGAGTCGGCCGTTTAAAAAGGTGTCATGGGTCAATTCCGGCATGGGACTTCACGTGCTGCTGATTTTGAATCGTAAATCCATGACCAGCTCGTGTTCCATTTGCTGGTTGATCTGCCGGATGATCGTCCTGACATGGTAGCGAAGTTGTTGTGTGATGGTTGAGCTGCCGACATGAATGATCAGAATCCCTTTCTCCAGTGCAACCGGCCTGGCATGCCGGGTGATGGATTGGCCCAGTATTTCATTCCAGATGCGCTGAATCTGATGGATTTCATCATTTCCCGGCCGGCGGCAGCCGGCCATGATCTGATGTAGAAGATCCTTGATATGGGAAATTTCCGGCCGGGAGGGGCGGTTTTTATTCATTTTTTTTATTCGATTTTGTTTCAAGTGATTTCGAGTTATTGCGGTCGATCCAATGTCGTCATTTCGACATTACTGGAGAAACAATATATGTCTGCATGTAACCGGCTGTCAAGAGTCGCTTTTTTCCGCCCGTCGGCAGCGGTTAAACGGCGAAAAATGATTGCCGTTTTTGCTTGACTTAAACTGTTATGTCAATTAGATTTATGGATGTTAGAAAAATGTTGGAAAGTAGAACCTTGTATTTTAAGGGTTTATATCGTCAACCATGCGGCGATGATTGGTTTCAAGGGCTTTTGCACAGGGTGATTCCGCGTTCTGATGCGAGCCGTTGAACCTGGACATGGCAGGGATAAATCGTCGTGAGATTAATATCAAACAGGAAGTGACAATGAACTGGGATTGGGAAAAGCTGCAGCAGCGGCAAAAGGAAAGATCATCACAAAGCGGGGGCCCGGTGCCGCCGCAAATGAATGAAGTTTTCGAAAAATTGAAAAATTATAAATTTTCCGGGGGATGGCTGCTTATCATCCTGGTTCTGGCGGTGCTTTTTTTCGGTTCTTCCATGGTGTACACGGTGGATACATTCGAGGTCGGGGTTGTTCAACGTTTCGGGAAATTTGTCCGGATGGAAACAGCTGGTCTGAAATTCAAGCTTCCTGCCGGTATTGAAAAGGTGACCAAGGTGTCCACCAAGGTGGAAAAGGAAGTTTTCGGCCTGCCGGCGGGCCGCACGGATTTTACGCGAATGACGGCCGGCGGCGATGATGTTGAAGAAGCGCTGATGCTCACCGGCGATCTAAACGTCGGCGTCGCGCCCTGGATCGTACAGTACCGGGTCAGGGACGCCTATAATTTTTTGTTCCATGTGGATAACGCCCTGCTGTTTCTACGGGACATGTCTGAAGCCAGCATGCGCCTGGTGGTGGGGGATCGGAGCATTAATGAAGTCATCAACAACCGCCGGGAAATCGCCATTGAGGCCCAGGAACGACTTCAGAAGGAGCTCGATGAGGCCGAAGCCGGCATTGAAGTCGTGACCGTTGAACTCGGCAACACCAATGTTCCCGGACCGGTCCAGGACTCCTTCAACGCCGTAAACCAGGCGGTCCAGGAAAAAGAAAAGATCATCTAC
>Ga0351896_1179_pt1 | contig 17799 bp, 17 predicted proteins | sample BONcelHT113001C3_FD_205821 | JGI IMG/M metagenome (GOLD analysis project Ga0351896, IMG submission 205821) | Enriched cells from coal bed in the Powder River Basin, Montana, United States - BONCAT cells T11 rep1 HSBNCT.T11.300.1.C3 ...
TTCCGTTACTCGGTTTTTATTGGGACGACCTGGATTTCTATTGGCTGCACTTGCATGCTGGCAACGAAGGTCTTGTTCAGTATTTCGCCACTGACGGACCATTTTTGGGGTTACTCTATCAATTCAACTTCAACTTGCTCGGAAACGAACCCTGGAGATGGCAAGCTTTTGCTTTTTTCTGGCGCTATGTTTGTGCTTCAGGTATCTATTTTTTAATTCGCCAGTTGATCAAAAATCATAAAGAACCTGCAATAATGGGTTCCATGGTTTTCCTTTTCTTTCCAGGTTTTTCACAGCAATATATCGCCATGTGTTATGGCCATTATTTCATTGCGTTAAGTTCTCTCGTTTTTTCATTAGGTTTAAGCATTTATGTAATGAATCAACCAAAACATTGGCGTTTTCTCAATTTATTGGCGATATTATTGGCAATGGTTAATTTATTTACGACAGAGTATTTCTTCATGCTTGAACTCTTACGCCCAATATTGATTTGGGTGGTGATTGCTGGCAAGAGTAACCGCTTGTTAGCAACATTCAAGTGGTGGTGGCCATTCTTGATGACCTTTGTAGCGGTTGTATTATGGCGAGCCTTTTTCTTTGGGAACCAGACTGCCACGTATGATTTTGCCATGGTTGAGTTAATCAAATCACAACCATGGCTGGGAATCAAAAAACTTTTCTTGCAAATCACCAATGATCTTTGGTGGGCAATTATTGCGACCTGGAAAAAGATAGTTCTGTTTCCATCAATGACCACATTCGGTCGATCTGTCACCTTTCTATACATTGGAATCACCATCATTCTCGCTGGTCTGTTTACAACTGCGGTGTGGAACAAAGAAAGTCACTTACCTCGTCGCCAGGCATTATTCATGATTTTCCTAGGTTTAGTCGCTTCCCTTCTAGCCGGAATTCCTTTTTGGAGCACTGGGTTGCCTCTCGGTGAGTACTTTCCCAATGACCGTTTTGTTTTACCTTTCATTATTGGCAGCGGATTCTGTTTTATTGGTCTACTCAATTTGCTCCCAGCGCGACCCTATTTTCGAAAATCGTTGTTCATATTGCTGCTTGCTTTGGCAGGCGGATTACAAATGCGAACAGGTATCACATACAAAAGAGACTGGGAAGCATTGCAACGATTTATGTGGCAGATGACCTGGCGAATCCCGGCAATTGAAGAAAACACCATCCTCTTTTCTAACGAATTACCCCTCAGTTATTACAGCGACCTTTCTCTGACAGCCCCTTTGAATGTTGCCTATAGAAAAACAAATTCGATCACAGCCGTTCCTTATCTTTATATCTATCCAACTACACGTTATAGAGCCCAAGAAAGCCTTATGATGCCAACCAATCAACCCGTTACTCAATACCTATATATTGGACAATTCAATGGAAACACCAGTCGATCCATCACCATTTACTTTAGTCCACCAGCATGTTTACGAGTCATTGACCCCGAGATTGAGTTAAATAATTGGATGGTCCCTCTATATGTCAGGCAAACTGCTGCGCTTTCAACTGAAAGCAGTAGATTGATAAATTCATCCTCCGAGCCAAATTTTCTCACACCTATTTTTACAGATGAACCGACAAATAACTGGTGTTATGCATTTGAAAAAGCCGATCTTGCCCGCCAAACCCAGAATTGGACTGAAGTAACTGCCATCGCAGATGAAGTCATTACTGGTAAAGAAAAACCGGTTGATCCAATGGAACGCCTCGTTTACATCGAAGGTTATGCTCACACAGGCAATTGGGAGAAATCTATTGCTTTAACAGAAACCACCCTTGCAGTCACCGGAGCCATGAGACCCCCATTGTGCAGCCTCTGGCAGCGAATTGAATCCCAAACACAAGCAAGTGAAATAAAAAACGAATCCATAGCACATGTGCAAAGGGTGTTAAATTGCGAGAAGGAATAACCCAAATTACGAAATGATTAGGTTTTTTTCGTTTGTGATCAATTGATAAGTTTCTTAACAATTTTGAAGACCAATCTGATTGAACTGATCGAAATGTGTTTCAACCCATTCGATATATTGTTTATCATCTCCGAGGTTGCCATAAAAGCTTTTCCCTAATTTCATTATCTAGTAAATTCTTTTTGAAAATCCTTCTCTCCACGGTTATCAACCTATATCGTGACCATATCTAAGCAAACACTTGTAGTTTCCGACTCTGTACAATAATCGTGTAAAATCAATCTATGGCAAAAAACGAAGATTCTCGCTTTAGTGGTGAAATCCAACCACTATTCCCTGGTGAATTGGCCAATCTGATCGGCGAACGCGCCAATCGGGCAGCGGCGGCATCTCGTTTTTTGGATTACCGCTCAAGGCGGGCAGATCAAACGCTGCGCCGCCAGGATTCCGATTTGTTACTTTTTCGTGAGTTTCTGGCAGAAGTTAATGTTATTACTGGCGACTTATCGCATGAACCTGCCGCCTGGCGTTTGGTTACATGGGGATTAGTAGAAGCCTATGTCAAATGGCAGATATCCAAGGGTTACGCCATCCAAAGCGTAAATGTGCATCTTTCATCCATCAAAACGTATGCGAGACTTGCCATGCAAGCTGGCGCATTACTCCCTCAGGAATATGCATTAATCCGCGCTGTGCAGGGTTACAGTTATAGAGAACAAAGTCGCATTGATTCACGCCGCAAGATTACGCGCATTGGATTAAAGAAATCTGAGCCGGTAAAAATCACTCCGGAAGAAGCTGCCTTATTAAAACAGCAGCCTGATACACCGCAAGGCAGGCGTGATACTTTCATGATTTGTCTGCTGCTGGATCACGGTCTTCGAGTGGGAGAAGTTGCCGCTCTTGAAGTAAAGGATTTTAATCTGCGTGAAGAACAGCTTCGATTCTTCCGTCCCAAAGTCAATAAAGAACAGATTCACCATTTGACTAAAGACACCTTAAAAGCTTTGAAAGCCTATCTGGACCATGCAGATATGCCGCATAACGGACTCGCTCTCAGGCGCAGCCTGCGTAATGAAGAACTAGGCGCTTCTGGAATGACTGAGCGCGCCATCACAGCCAGGGTTGGTTTTTTGGGTGAGAAAATTGGCGTCATGGGGCTTTCTGCCCACGATTGCCGCCACTTTTGGGCAACATCCGCTGCCCGCCACGGCACAGACCCCTTTGTGCTGCAAGAAGCTGGTGGGTGGTCATCGCTGGCCATGCCCCGTCGCTATGTGGAAGATAATGTAGTCTCAAATGAAGGTGTAAAGCTGGATTAGAAAAATCAGTGAAAAACTGAATAGATTTCTGGACAACCCAACACATTGAAAGATTTTAGTAAACTAAACAAAATAACCAAGCTACGACTTAGAAGGTCAAATGAAAAAGTATTTATCAATTTTCGAAAACATGAACGCGGTGGATTGGTTATTGGCAGTAGTCATAACTGCGCTGTTAGCCTATGCAGTCAATATGGTTTTTCCTCCTAATGGCTGGTTGATGGGGATTGTGGCAGCTTTGCTACTCTTGTTCCTGGCCAAACGACGTCGTGACCGCCTGACGAAAGGTTAGCACGAAATTGATGTTCAAAAAGTCTTTCTAATTAATCTCTACAACTACAATTCTAAATTGCTAAGCTAAGTATCCAATTTTTACTTCAAGGGTTTCATTTTGGATTTCAACTATCTACTCAAGGGAATTTTGATCGGTTTTTCGATTGCCGCACCTGTCGGACCAATTGGAGTGTTGTGCATTCGCCGCACCCTGGCAGATGGACGCACCGCTGGTCTATTATCTGGTCTTGGCGCTGCCACCGCGGATGCACTCTATGGCTGTGTGGCAGGCTTTGGCATGACACTGATTTCCTCTTTTCTGGTCAATCAGCAAAATTGGATCCGGTTAGTAGGCGGGGCTTTTTTATGTTACTTGGGTATTAAAACCTTGCTCACCAAACCTGCTCAAGAACCTGCCGAGGTCAAGAAAATAGGACTGTTGGGTTCATTCATATCCACTTTCTTCTTGACCGTCACCAACCCCATAACTATTCTCTCATTTGCGGCGATCTTTGCGGGGTTAGGTCTGGCTTCTTCGGACAATAATTTTTCGTCTGCGGCGATTTTGGTAATGGGTGTTTTCTGTGGTTCCGCAGCCTGGTGGCTGCTGCTCAGCGGTGTGATCGGTCTGTTTCGCGAGAAATTCGGGCATAAAGCAATGCAGTGGGTCAACCGCATTTCAGGGATGATTATCCTCGGTTTTGGGTTTTTTGCACTTTTCAGCCTGATTTAGGACGCTAAGTATGCGAATACCACGGACGACTATAGAACAAACCGGACAGACTAACAACGTTGAATTGGTAGTTGAAGTGAAGGAATTAATCGTCCAATCAGCCTCAAGTATACGAAAAGGCTGGCTGGAACAATTCGCTGAATTGGCAAAATACAATGATGATATGCTGCTGGATGAAATTACCCCAACTCAGTGGGACGATGAGGAATGGACCTGGTAGGAAAAAGGTTTGAAGTCTACCTAATGGGTTTAATGTTATCCAAACACCAACGGCACTTTCGCCCCTACTGCTTTCGCATACTTATGAATTGTTGACAGGCGAATATCGTCAGCATGGTTTTCTATCCGCGAGATTGCTGATTTGTTCGTGTTTAATTGCTTTGCCACATCGTCCTGAGTAAGTCCTGCGGCTTCTCTTGCCTGGCGAAGAATGACCCCAATCCGAAACTCAGCAAAGCCTTCTTCGTAGTTTTCTGCAAATGCTTTATCGCTCTCAGCGCGTTTTTGAATGTATTTTTGTAAATCGCTCATGACCTTATCTCCTTGCTAAATAATCTTTTCTTCTGCGTTCTGCCAATTCAATTTCTTGATCCGGTGTTTTTTGACTTTTTTTGGAGAACCCATTGGTAAGGATAACCAATGCCCCGCCATCAAAGAATCCCAACAACCGAAAATCGTCACTTCCTACCTTTGCCCGGGCTTCCCATATACCATCTGTTGATACCAACTTTTTGAAGTATTGAGTAGGAACCTTTTCTATACTCTCAATTAACTGAAGTACCCATGTAACCTTCTGAGCTTGCTTACCGGTCAATGAGTTCAAAAACTGTTCTACGGGACATTTTCCATTCGGAAGACGGTAAAAGTTTATTGAACGCATATCATTATGTTAACATATATGTAAACTTTTTTCAAGAGACACTTAACAGAGACACTTAACCCTAAGCAAATTTATCTTGCCCCGCTTTATTACAAGGATTAGAGGAATCGAAGCAAAGGCAGCCTGATTAAAGCAATCCATAACTTCATTATTGATTACGCTTCTACCCCAAAATTCGTGAGGTATTATCCTCCGTCACATCTATGCTTCAATCCTTGATTTTAAACCTGATGGTGGCTGCCTGCATTTCAGCGGCAATAGTAGCCAGCATACCGGTAGCCTCTTTCATTTCTTGAACAAGAGAAGAGACTTCTTCAGTGGATGCAGAAATTTCTTCAGCCGAAGCTGCATTTTCTTCACTCAGCGCCGCCACAGACTCAAAAATCTCCAGTGTTTCACTGGTGTGGCTTTCTATCTCTTTGATGGCTGCATAATTCTCATTAATCACTGAAGTAACCTGCTCAATAGAATGATTGAGTTCTTGCATGACGCGCATCATCGGTGCGTTGGTTTCTTGCGCCTGCACAACTTGAGCCTGCATTTCGACCGCAGAATTAAGCAGGTCTTCGAGAGCTTTGCCTGAACTGGCGGCCTGATTGCTGCCTTGAACGACTCGATCGGTGGTTGTTTGCATCGCTGCAACAGTAGTGGTGATATTTGTTTGGGTATTTTTCACGATACCGGCAATTTCTGCTGAAGCTGCAGATGATTTCTCTGCCAATTTGCGTACTTCACCTGCCACGACAGCAAAACCTCGACCCTGTTCACCTGCCCTGGCAGCTTCAATAGCCGCGTTGAGAGATAGCAGGTTTGTCTGATCTGCAATATCTTTAATGGTGGCTACGATTTCGCCAATCTGCTCTGAATACGTCTGCATTTGTAAGACTGAAACAGATGAAGATTCCACCGCTTCACGGATGCTTTCCATTTGTTCAAGGGTTTGGCGAACAGATACTGATCCCTCCTGAGCAATCCGTGTGGATTTTTCAGCAGACGCATTGACCGCTTGAATCGCCTGGGTTGTAGATTCTACTGCACCAGCAATTTGGGAGGAGGCTGCCACTACCTGGTCAGCCGCTTCAGATTGATCCTGGGCACCCTTGCTGATCTGGCGGATGGTTTCAATGATGTTGTGCACACTGTGATTGGCCTGATTCATCATCCCGGCCTCTTCACTGACACCCTTTGTGATTTGTTGAATGGTATTCGCAACCTGCGAAGTTCCTTCATGGGCAGTCGCTGCAGATGTTTCAAGCTCCTGGCTGGAATGAACCAACTGTTGTGCACGACCAATTAAGAGCGTCATCAAAGCCCGCATACTGCCTGGTTCCGAATTGAAGGCTGCCACCGGCACCCCCTTGGCAGCAAGCTTATTGATGTAGGGAATTAATCCTGAATCTGCAATACAGATGCCGATGCCATCATACCCCTTGGCCACCAAACCCTCTAAAAAGGGACCACATATTGTTGCAGGAACCATAGTTCCCTTATCAATGCCAGGGTCGCTGACCACAAACCAATCCACTTGAAGGTTGCTCGATTTACACTCTTTGGAAGCTGCATCAACCCCGCTTTTGACTTGATGAAAAAAAGAAACATCAATGGGTGTAACCATGGCAATCTTTATTTTTTTGCCAGCGTTGGATGACCTTGTCTCAAGCAGTTTAGGCCGGTGTGCAATCATTTCTTGAGACTGCACAGCTCCAAACCCAACCTTCCAATTATCATGTATATTTTCTTTGGTAACAATTACAGGTTCAATCAATAACCGTGGCGTTATGGGTTTCCATTCTGCAGCCACTGCATTATATAGATGAATCACGGGATCGTACCCCTGGATGAACGGGTTTTGGGAAATGTTAGCAGAAATGATCCCATCAATTATCCATTGTGTATTCTGGTCGTTTAGATCATGACTGACCAATTTTATTTTTCCAAGTTTACCGGCTTGCTTAAACACATCCACGATGATATTTAACGAATCCATTTCAGTGGTGTAAACCCCGACCAAATCAGGAGTTTGAGAAATTTCTATTAGAAGGTTGTTTTTCAGAGATTGTTCATCCATGAGACTACGATCAAAACATTGGATGATTTCAAGATTTTGAAATTTTTCAGAGAGCGTGTGTAGAAAACCATTCTTTCGTAAAACGAGATTATCCTGGATAAATATCCCAATAACGATAACCTTTCCTTTGCCTCCCGTCAGTTCTCCTATGGCGTGGGCAGCCATTTGTCCTTCCTGGAAAGAATCTGTACCCACATAAAACAATCGCTCACACGGTTCGTCTGTGATCCAATTATATGAGCGGAAGATTTCACGTACGCTGGTAACAATATTATTTAGAGATTCTGCCAAAGCGCTTTGGTTATTACCTAATACGCCAAAATGTCGTGTTGAGGAGGTAATCCGGCGGGTTAAATCACCTTGCGTTAACGAGGTTAATGCACCTGAGAGCGTCGGCAGTTCATTGGTTGAAAGTGAAACCCCTGCTTTTGTGAGTTCTTCTGAGATGTCATTATTCAATGAGTTAACGTTGGCCAACACTGCAAAAACAATACTACCAATTATTCCCACCGCAATCATTGACCTACCCAACCATATCGTCGCAACAGAAGATTGTGGCAACGCCAGCAAAACTAATCCAGCTACCCCCAATCCAAGAAGGATGATTCCAAGCACAATTGTTAACCACAGTTTTCTATTTTGTGACATTTTGTCACCAATTCCAGCCAGAAAAGACATGCTCGTTACCTCCAAAAATCATGATGACATACTTAGAACATAATGATAATTTACTGAAGAATCGCAATAACTCGAATCAGGAACCTGGTCAATATCAAATCCCAAACCCTGCAAAAGGTATTTGAATTTTATTCTTGTAGCTTACCAGTAAGCATCAAACCGTATTTTTGCCCACCTAATAACAGAAATAATAAAATTATAAGAATGAAGACATATTCATTTTATTAAAGAAAATTAATGTTAGCCATAAAAGATACATGAAAACCTATATGCTAAATTTTGAGATCAAAGATTTTATATTTATTAGAAATTTATGTTCTTGCTGTTGGAATGAATCGTAACTTTTTTTGATGGTTTATAATAAAAACTTGTTACTATTTCTGAATAAAAGAAAACAACATGGCCACACACGATTATCAAATCGATTTCCCAATTTTGAATCCTCTGAATAATGATAAGCCAATTATCTATCTGGATACTGCTTGTCAAAGTTTGCGTCCGCGTCAGGTAATTGAAGCGATGAATCGCTACTATACTGAATTCCCTGCCTGCAGCGGTCGCAGCAATCATCAACTGGCTGCTACCGTCACCCGCCTGGTGGATGAAGCCCGTCAACAGATGGCGCGTTTTCTCGGCGCCTCACGCATGGAAGAAATTATTTTCACTCGCAACACCACCGAAGCCATCAACCTGGTAGCCAATGCATATGATTTTCAACCAGGGGACACGATACTGATAGGCAACAAAGAACACAACTCCAACCTGATACCCTGGCAAATGCTTGTCAAACGGCGCGGAGTGCAATTGAAAATACTTCACACTCTGACGGATGGCAGTTTCGATTTGCCCGGTTTTGAACAAGCTTTAGCTGATGGTGTTAAACTGGTATCTTTTGGCTACACATCCAACCTGGATGGTGTGACCCTGCCTGTGGAGCAGATCATAAAGTTGGCTCATAAGCGCGGTGCGCTCGTGATGCTTGACGCTGCACAAGCCGCCCCGCAGCGAAAAATTAACGTCCGCGCTTTGGATGTAGATTTCCTTACTTTATCAGGACACAAAATCCTCGGTCCTTCAGGAACCGGTGTACTATATGGCAAATACAAACTTCTGGATGCAATGAACCCGTTTATGGTTGGAGGCGATACTGTTGCCACCTCTACTTATGAGACCTGCGAATTTCTGCCTGTTCCTGAAAAATTTGAGGCTGGATTGCAAGATTACGCAGGAATCATCGGTCTCGGAGAAGCAGCACGCTACCTCCAGGCAGTTGGCTTTGATGCGATTCAAAAACATGAATTGTTGCTAAACAAGATCATGACTGAAGGAACGAAAGACTTGCAGGGTCTTCATTTGATCGGCCCGGCAGACCCTGCCCTGCGCAGCGGTATCTTTACTTTTTATTTAGATGGCATTGACTCTCATCGAATCGCCTTAATGCTTGATCAGATGGCCAATATCTGCGTTCGCTCCGGACAACACTGTGTGCATTCCTGGTTTAATGCCAATGGCATCAAGGGGTCTGTCAGGGCATCGACTTATTTCTATAACACTGAAGAAGAAGCTGAATTATTCGTAGAAAACCTCAAAAAGATAAGAAAGGTGCTCTAACCTTATGTTTTGCATCGTCGCAGCTGTTGTTCTATCCATTTTGGGAATCTTCAGCGCAGCCAATCGCCGCCTAGCTAAAGAAGCTCTGGATTGTGTATTCCGCCGCATTACTTTTCGCCCATGTAACACCGGGTTCGATGAAAAAATGAAAGCCAAAATTCTTGGCAAAATGATTAATCGTTCTGAAGGTACTGCGCGATTCTTAAGCAAAAACTTTGAACTTCTGGCCTGGATCTTTTTTGTTCTAATGATGGTTTCAAGTATATTTATGGTACGCAGCCTATATTTGTTCTACACGACTGGCTCTTGCAACGGGGCCAATGATGCTGGTTTCTGCGTTTTTGACCCAACAGGAGAACATAATGAAACCTCCAGTACGGCTGAAGGTGCTTGCCCGGTGCCTGCAAATATTACCGATGAGGGTGGAGGTTTGACACTTAAAGGTGTAGATCTTAACCTGTGGCCGGTAAAAAACACAGAATCAGAGGATCAGTTCATTTTTATCGGCTGTTATTCTTGTGATTACACCCGCAAGGTTTACCCGGATATTCGTAGACTGGTGGATGAGTTCGAACCTGAGTTCTTCTTTGGGGAGTACCCAACCAAACTCAAAACCGATTATCTTTCACGCATTGGCCACTGCGTCTACAATCAAGATCAAGAAAAATACTGGCAAATGAACGATGCTTTCTTTGCCCAAGATATCTCTTTGCTTGAAGACGTTAGCGCTACACATGCAATCTTAACCAACCTTGGTCTGGATGCAAACGAAATTGAAGCTTGCGCCGCTGAACCCGAAACTGAAGAAGCGGTTCAGAACCTTTTCGAAGAGATTCGAAATACCAACTTCTACGGCACCCCCACCATCTTCATCAACGGTGAACCGCTGGTTGGACCAAAACCCTTCAGGGTATACGCCATCCAGTTGGAGGGATTGTTATACTGGTTGAAATAAAAAAAAATCACTATTTAATATGATAAGTCCTTCGCCAATATATATGCGGAGGGCTTTTTTTTAATCAATTAAAAACTATTATATAATTTTGTATAGCAAAGAATTAATAATAAAAATGAAACCCAACTTTCCTCTTGATAATTTAATCATGAAGGCTTGCCCATCTATAATTTTTAGGGTCAAGCATGAACTCTTATGTCAACCTCCTGACACCGAAGAGATGGTTGATATTCAATCAAAAATATTATTAGACCCGTTAGTAAAAAAGATTATCGATTCTCAAACCGATAATGGTTGGTTAGGTCCCCGTTTTCATGGATACGACAGTCTTGAGTCAGGAATTCGCATTCTTGTGGAAAAAGGGGTTTCATTCAAACACCCTGCCTTAATCCATGCTATGAACGCTCTCGATCGTGATACAGATAGAATAGCCAAAGACTTGGGCAGTTTTGCACAATATTTTGATGAAAACAGATTAGGTGGCGCTCGAATGATTCAAGCCTGGTTATTGTCAATTGGCGGACATTGCGATCATCCGCTAGTATTAGAACAAGTCGATGTAGCCCTCGAAGGTATGAAATCGATCATTGACATAAAAACATTCTCAGATGCAACAGAATTTCATCGTAACAAGTTAATTTTCAAACCTGGACTCAAATGGCCAGGTATTTACCACTTACGAATATTAGCATATACACGAGCTTGGCGATCTGCTGAAAACATAAACATGGTTGCCGAAGCGATAACCAAACTTGCTCAATTTTCACCCATGCCATATGCACTTGTGCGTAACCGATCACAATTAATAGCCCCTGCCGCCTTTGCCATGTTAGACCTGAACCCCTTTCTACCTAATTTGGATAGTCCGGGTTGGATGATGTGGTTTCATCGAACAGAATTATTAGCTCGAATGGGTGTTGCCCATAGAATTGATTTAATTAGTCGACAAATTACCTATTTACAAGAAATCCTTACTCAAAATGGTTACAATTTCACGATACCTTTGGATCATGTTTATTTTAAACATTGGGGCGCGTATACTGGTCTAATGCTGGAACCAAATTGGAGAAATTTTACAAGCCGGATAAATGACTTTACCTTTAGAAGTCATCTGATCTTAAATCATTTTTACACACACAAGGACCAATAAACTATGATTCGCCACATCATTTGGGACGTTGACGGAACGTTGTTTGATACATACCCTGCTTTTGCCAATTCTTTCCTGTTTGCATTGAAAGACCTTGGATGTGATGTACCTCCGGATTGGATCACGCTGCAGGCTCGCGTTTCAATTGATTACTGTGTAAAAGCTCTCGCAGAACGCTGCCAACTCGATGAAGACGAGATCGGAGAAAAGTTTGACTTCTATTACAGCAGCAGTACCACGTTAGACCAGCCCCCTTTTGAAGGCGTAATTAAAATCTGCAAATTCATCAAAGAAACCGGGGGAGAAAACCTGATTGTCACTCATCGACGCGAAACAGGCTTGATAGAACTTTTAGACACGTTCAATATGAACCAATACTTTTCAGGTTGGACAACCGCAGATGATTCATACAAACGCAAGCCCGACCCGGAGGCATTTCTAGTCACGCTTGCCAAACACAAGCTCGCTCCGATTGAAACATTGACTGTTGGCGACCGTGCTATCGACATCCTTGCCGGACAAGCTGCTGGCATTAAAGCATGTCTATTTGGCGATCCGTTGCCAACCTGCCAGCCCGATCTCATTGTTCAGAATTATGCACAATTATTTGAGTGGTTAAAAGAATCTAGGTAATTTTTTCAAAACTTATCATAATTCACTAACAAAAACGTCCCCAAATGGGGACGTTGCCTTTCATTCTGAACAGTCTCGTTTATTACCAGCCCTGTTTCTTGGCGAACTCGGTGATATATGGGATTTCAACATTCAAGCCTTTATTAGCTTTTATTGCATAAATAATGTTAATGATCCAGATTAACCATGTGAATAAACCAATAATCGGAATAAAAGATAGGATTGTAACAGCAAAAACTTCAACCACACCCAGGATCAAAGCAGGAATGTAGTGATCCTTAACAAAGGGTCTGTTCTTTTTATCATCAATGAAAAGGGTGATAATTGGGAAGAGGGGGGTGAAAAGAAAACACAAAATAACCCACATACGATCGTCACTGGTCACTTCAGGGGATGCTACCGGAGTAATTTCTGGTGGTGTGGTCATAATCTCTCCTTGAACGAGTAATAAAGTATGAATTTCTTCATTACAGTATACTAATTTTCTTGGGCTTAATCCACCTAATTATCAAAACCGTAAAAGGTTTGTGAATTGAGTAACATAATAATCATAATGGGAAGACCCTTTAACATCGTATTTGCATATTGACATTATCAATCAAGGATTCTTCTATAGTGATGAAGGTTTTGATTAGTCATGCACCATCATATCAATGGCGATGGCGACGGTGAGGATCAAGACATCCTCCTGGTCGGGGTCTATTTCTACGCCATAAACATCAGTAAGTTTGAACCATTTTTTAGAAATTTCAGCCACACGGCGCAGACCCTCTTTGATGGTGTACTCATGATCCAGAATCTTGCCCTGCACGATGAGGTCAGGACCGTTGCGAATCTTCACTGTCCAGCGGTCGCGAAAAGGTGCGATCAAGGCTTTCTGAATGAGGGCAATGTGCTTGCCTTGCATGTCTTCAATTTCCATGGTGTCTTTTATGCGCAGCATGCGCTCTTGAATGCGGCATATGGGTTTGCCTTCTGCATCCTCCAAGATTAAGGTTTTACGAATACGCAGGGCCTTACCGTCTACTTTAAAGGCTTTTTGGCCTTCCTCATTTTCGATCCAATAATCGTCGCCGATTGAGATCAATTGCTGATGAATCTTGTAACGCGTCGATTTGCCCATTACAGCTCCTGAGGAATTATGATCGTGTTATGCAAGTGATTATAAATCATTGATTGCGTAACAGACTACAAATCCTTTAAATACCTGGTCGAATTGTTAGGGTAGAACGTGCTAAACTAAAACTTAAGCACAGGAGTTAAAAATGAAGCGACAATTATTCAAAACTGGTAACAGCACTGTCCTTTCACTACCTAAAGAAATGTTGGATACGCTCGGGGTAAAGAATGGTGATAATGTTATGGTTGAACTAGATAAACCTAATAACAGGTTGGTCATCACAACTGTTGAAAAAACCATGGCTGGCAACGTGGATGAAGAATTCGCCAAGCAGGTGAATGATTTCATTGAAAAGTACCGCCCTGCTCTTGAGGATTTGGCAAAGTGACGTGATAAGTCATACCTGAACAAATCTTGTTATCCCATAATTATCTGATTAAGCTAACAGGCGGTGAAAACGGGGTGTGCGACATAACCATACTGCTTTCGGGTCTGGACAGATCGCAATCTACTATTGATCATCGTGAGCTCTACCCTAACCTCTTCAACAAAACTTCAGCTTAACTCGATTAATTGATCCGCAATCACCCTTTTTTGGATGGCAATAAACGCTGCGCGATCACGGCTGTGGGGATATTTTTACAGAATAACGGCTATACGCTAAATTTGGATGAGAATGAAATGGTTCGGTTCACCCTCGCTTGTGCCCAATCTCAGGTATCCCTTGAAGAAATTCAGAGGTGGTTTATTCAATACTGCCTGATCAAATAGAGTTCAGAATTTTGGTTAGGCTGAGAAAAAACCACGTTGGATTTTGCGAGATGAATTTAAAAACGATTTAAATAGAGTGATTATGCTAAAATTAAATAAATTTAGCCACAACCATCGTTCTTCAAAGGCAATATTTTTGGCCAAATATATCAATCTGGAATTTTTGGTTAAAAAAAGGAATATATAAATGAATATTCGACAACTACTCAATATTTTGGGACTGCTCTTTGCCCTGTTGATGAATTTTCTAGCCAATGCTTTACCCTTAAATGGCATATCCACTGGAGAGATAAGCGACGCCATTCCGGCTCTTTTTACTCCGGCTGGATACGTTTTTGCCATCTGGGGCATCATTTATCTGGGTCTGGTTATCTTTACCATCTACCAGTCTTTACCCTCTCAGAAGAACAATCCGCGCCTTGAAAAGATGGGATATTGGTTTTTCATCTCCAACCTATTGAATGGCATCTGGATTTTATTCTGGCATTACGGACTGGTGGCCCTTTCCGTATTAGTGATGCTGGGATTACTCTACAGCCTATTGATGGTCTACACCAAAAGTAAAATTGGCCTCATTCGCCCGAACCACCTGGAAGCCTGGGCACTGGACATTCCCTTTGGTATCTATCTGGGTTGGATATCGGTGGCGACCATTGCCAATATTTCCGCATTGGGAGTGGTCAGCGGCTGGAATGGCTTTGGCTTGTCCCCTGTTTTCTGGACGATCTCAGTCATCCTGGTCGGCGTCTTACTGGCTTTTACCATGATCTTGCGTCGCAGGGAAATTGCCTATCCATTGGTGCTGGTCTGGGCCTTCGCTGGTATTTACGTCGTACGACAGGACACCCCTGCCGTGGGATTGACTGCCGCTGTGGCTGCAGCAGCAATTTCAGTCTTTTTATTAGGCGTTCAATTAATTCGAATATTTAAAATTAAATCCAAATAATTTAGTATTTTCGAACAATGGGGCTGCCGTTACTTTTGGAACAGCCCCATATTTAAATACAGGGTTTTACGTGCGTACCGGTAAATATCGAGTTTTTTGGTTATCATGGTGGGTGCTGAAAAGGGGACAACGAATTTGACTGCTTGATTTTAGCAAAAATAAGTTCACTATTTAGATGAAACCGAACATAAACCAGCCTATTCACCTGCCCTGATGGGCCGTGACATGCGGCTGGTTCAAAAATCGGTCAGAATAAGTATTCACTCAGAATTTTTGCAAGAAAAACGAATTTCCAACTTTTTTGCATAATAAATTGTGTGATTTCCTGACCTACTCATAGGTGATCACAGTTTTTTAATTTGTTAGCACATTTTCCACTAGACACTTATTAATTGAGGATAAATGTTTTTTGCTTCAGAATTGAAAACCATGTGGCAAAAATAAGGAGTTCAATTCCCTGCTTTTATGATAAAAACAGGGAGTGATACCAACACAGTGATACTTGATTTTTGGTTTTTCTTTGCTATATTAATATTGAGTATCCTCCGGAGCCCGCATATACTCTTTTAGAGTCTGGGCCAAGAGGGTACTCCTTTTTTGTTCCATACAAGAGTAACATTAACTCGAATTGGACACCGATTGCGTGATCTGTTGATTGAATTTTCTAATGGGATTTTCAACCGATTGTATAAGCTTAATATTAGGATAATTATTGTCATCATACTATAATAAAACTATAATGTGTAACAAATTAATCAGGTACCCGGAGAAAAAACGCTTACATGGATGCACTTACTCCCGAACGATTTCGTGAACTTTGGTCTCGAACATATAATACAGAAGGAAAACCTGATTGGTCGCACATCTTCCCTTACTATCATGAAGATATCGTATTCCAGGACAGCATTCAACGCATTGAAGGGATTGAAGCGTTTCGTGAGATGTGTGCGCGCCTCACCAAGCGCTGTGAACAATTAAGCATGGAGATCATCTCTGTAGCAATGAATCCTGGTGAAATTCTTTTTGATTGGAAAATGGTGATGATGTTCAACAAGTATCCATCTACACCGGTATTCGGGTGTTCCAAGTTGACAATTAGCGACGATAACCGCATTATTCATCAGCGAGATTATTTTGATTTGTGGGGCGACATTTTCAACGGAATTCCGTATTTCAAAGGACCCTACCGCAAGTTTTTACGCCGGAATTTTGGATAAGGATGACACCGATGAAATGGCCTGACGAACTAATATTTATTCCAAACAGCAGAAAGACACAGAAAACCACTACCGCTCGCATGGATGGACGTTTGTGTGTAATCACGGGTGCGACCTCTGGTGTTGGATATCACGCGGCAGATCGGTTGGCTGAGGGGGGAGCGCGGTTGGTTCTGGTGTGCCGTAATGCTGAAAAAGGCAACAAAGTAAAAGAAGAATTGGAATCCAAGCATAAAACAAGTGTACAGATCGTGAAAGCTGATTTTTCTCACCTGTCTGAGGTTAGAAAGGCGGCCGCAACTATCCTGGAGGATCACCCCCGGATAGATGTGTTGATCAATAATGCAGGGATCCATAATACAAAGAGAAACCTCACCCATGATGGCGTTGAAACCGTTTTTCATGTTAATCATTTGGCATCCTATTTATTCACCAAATTACTCCTGCCCCGAATTCAATCAAGTGCCCCCGCACGAATTATCCAGATTAATTCACAAGGTCACCGCTTCGGCGGTCTCGATTTAAACGATCTGAATTGGGATAGAAGACGTTATCAAGGTCTGCAGGGTTACGGGGCATCAAAGGTGGCCCAGCTTCTCACAGTTTGGGAGTTAGCAGACAGGCTTAAGGACAGCGGCGTAACGATCAATGCCATGCATCCCGGAGCGGTGCGTACCAATATTGGTATGAACAACAACTTGCTTTACCAATGGTATCAACGTTATCTGCTCTGGCCTCTGCTCAAGGATGCTCGTATTTCTGGTGAAGCGATTTACTATCTTGCCGCTGCTCCTGAAATGGCAGAAGTAAGTGGACGTTTTTTCAATTTGACGATAGACGAGAAACCTGCTGTGCATGCCCTTGATCGTGACCTTGGCAAACAGGTTTGGAAGGTTAGCAATAAGTTAACAGAACTTGAAGCGACAGATGTTTAACAACTGTATTGTTGTCTTTTCATCAATTATTTGTTATCAGAAGGAACTTCTATGAAATATGATGCCATTATTATAGGTGGGGGAATTGCCGGTCTGACTTCAGCAGCTTTTCTTGCAAAAGCAGGCCATTCAGTATTACTTTGCGAGAAAGAGCATACCTGCGGCGGATTGCTGAGTACCTTTGAGCGAGACGGTTTCTTTTTTGATGGCGGCATCAGGGCAACTGAGAACTCGGGCGTCTTGTTTCCAATGATCAAAAAGCTTGGATTAGACATTGAATTTGTACCAAATAAGATCTCAGTTGGGATTGAAGACCGGGTCATCCGCATCAATGACCTGAAGTCAGTGAAAGCTTATCAAGAATTACTCAATGATTTATACCCAGAAAACAGACATGAAATTGAAGAGATCATCATTCAAATCAATAAAATCATGAAGTATATGGAAGTGCAATACGGCATAGACAATCCGATGTTTCTGGAAATTAAGGAAGATCGGGATTACTTTATCAAAGCCATTATCCCCTGGATTTTTAAATATGCAGTGACTGCACCCAAGATTTCGAAATTACAAGAACCG